>Ga0194125_10000016_pt1 | contig 268853 bp, 274 predicted proteins | sample TA2KigC250mmetaG_FD_148626 | JGI IMG/M metagenome (GOLD analysis project Ga0194125, IMG submission 148626) | Freshwater microbial communities from Lake Tanganyika, Tanzania - TA2015034 Kigoma Deep Cast 250m | ecosystem: Environmental > Aquatic > Freshwater > Lake | place: Tanzania: Lake...
ACCGACACCAATACCTACACCCGAGCCGACACCTACACCTGAACCGACACCAATACCTACACCTGAGCCGACACCTACACCTGAACCGACACCTACACCTGAACCGACACCAATACCTACACCTGAACCGGTACCTACGCCTACACCTGAGCCTACACCAACACCACCTGAGATAACAACAACGCCACCTACAGCTGACAAAGGGGATAAAGAACGGGATGCCAAGAGGGAGCGTTTCAAGACAGTGCTAAAGAAGTCTCTGGAGACGAGCACCTCCAGGAGTTTGACAGCTTTGGAAAACGCTAAGGAGAAGGCATCACCGCAAGCCAAAACTGACTGGCAGCAAGCTATTAACACAATATCGAAGAAAAGCTACGGAAAACCGTCACATGAACATGGTACCGGGGCTGGGGAAAGTGGCCAAAGTGATAACAAAACCTGGAATGGAGAAAACACAAATCCTACTAGCCCCAGTCAAAGCCAGCCTTCCCCTTCGAAGTGGCAAAAACACTGGTAACAGAGCCCAGCCATCTAATAAATTCCAGACTAATTCGCCAAATGCAGGCACTATTAAATAACAGCTAAAATTGCTAGAATACAATCAAACTGCCCAACTCCAAGGAGGCTGAGATGAAAGTTGCCAAAATCCTTACCGCTGCCGTCATTGCTCTAGCCATAGTTATCAGCGGCTGCGCAACCCAACCAGCACCAAGTCACACCACGCCACAACTCACCGTTCCTCCAACCAGCGAACTGCCTAATCCCAAGCTGGCAATGGCTTCAGCCTACAAGCCAACTTCAGTCAGCTTTACCCCGAAAAGTCCAACATATTCTCTCCCCTTAGACTCGACTCAAATAACTAACTCGGACCAGATTCAAAGCGAGTTCAACTTGAATTCCGGACAGGAAGCCCTGCTCAAAGGAAACGGCTTCGTGGTTATTCAGTGGGGTGGTGATGACATTGTGGGGCCATATAAAACCCTGAAAAACATGGATGTCCCTATATTCGTCACCACAGACACTCTGCTTCACCTGTATCATATTCAGTTCAACGAAATTCTGAAGCGAATCGAGGAGGAAGAGTTTTACAGCCAGCTTATCGATATGAGCCTGGCAATGCTTAAAAGAGCCGAAGCCGACTACCAGGCTTTCACCCAGCCGGCGCTTAAAGAAGCTGCCAGAAGAAACGTAGCCTATTTCGCCGTGGCTCTAAAGCTGCTTCAGACACCTTCAAATAAGATAGACTTCGACATTCCCAGCTATGTCAAAAAGGAGGTCAACGAGGAACTCAAGAATATCGAAGCTCACCAGGGATTCAAACCCAGCTCTGTCTTCAATTCAGACAAAAATTGTATATGCGATGTGCCCCTCTGCTACTGTGAGGACTATTCTCAATATGTGCCCAGGGGACATTACACCCGCAGTGAGATATTGAAGAGCTACTTCAAGACGATGATGTGGTACGGCAGGATGGCCTTCTTGCTCAAGGGAGGCGATGACGCCTTGATATCCGAGGAGGATGCCGAAATCGCTACCATTCAGGCATCTCTTATTTCAGCCGAGCTGCCCAGTGTCAAAGTCGCCGATTATACCGCCAAAGATGTCTGGGACAGAATCTATGCCGTCACCTCTTTCTTCGTCGGCACCGCCGATGACCTGACACCATACGAATACCTGACCGCCTTAGAGAAAGTCTTCGGACAGGAATTCGCCCTCAACCAGCTCGCTGCTGAAACCAAGATGCTCGAGCTGAAAGCAGAGCTGGCTCAGATGAGAAATCCTGAAATCTACGGCGGCTCAGGAGTTTGTATCATCTACCCCCCTGTAACAAAGGAGAAACTCTACGAGTGCCTGGCCAAGACCAAAGGCATGAGGTTTATGGGGCAGCGGTTCGTCCCTGACTCCTACATGTTCCAGAACCTGGTATCGCCAGCAGTGGGATTGTATGTCGGCACGGGTAATCCTTTCACCATGAAGATGACCCAACTGGGCCCGGCCAGGTGCTTCCCCAGAGGACTGGACATCATGGCAGTGCTCGGCTCAGACAGAGCCTATGACATATTAAAACGAGAAGGAGACACCGAATATCAGGGCAAGGACACCAGCTATGATAAGCAGCTCAAGCAGCTTAAAGACCAGTTCGCTGCCTTCACCGAAGAGGACTGGAACCGCAACCTGTATTGGGCCTGGCTATATGCCTTGGACTCATTGCTTGAGAAATTCGGCAAGGGCTATCCCACATTTATGCAGACCGAAGCCTGGCAGGACAAGGAGCTTAACACCGCTCTAGCATCCTGGGCGGAGCTCCGGCACGACACCATACTGTACGCCAAGCAAAGCTACACCCCCACTTTAGCAATGGCACCGGGACCGCTGCCGCCGCCAAAGTCGCTCGTCGGCTATATCGAGCCGGTGCCAGCGTTTTACGCCCGTATGCTAGACCTGACCAGAATGACCAGAGCCGGACTATCTCAGCTTGGCGCTCTGAGCCAGGAAGAGGATAATCGCCTGGTAAGCTTGGAATCCGTTCTGGAAAGGTCGCTGACTATAGCCGTCGACGAGCTTGAGGGCAAGGAGCTTACCCAGGACGACTATGACTTCATCAGGGACTTCGGCAAGAGCCTTGAGAATATAATCGTTGGCGTCGAAGCCGAAGGCAAGGAAACGACTATTGTGGCTGACGTCCACACTGATACCAACACACCGGCGCAGGTTCTGGAAGAAGGAGTGGGCTATGTCGACCTTATACTGGTAGCTTACAAAGTCCCTGATGGCAGGACTATCATCGGCGCCGGGCCTACCTTAAGCTACTACGAGTTCAAACAGCCCATCGACAGCCGCCTCACCGACGAGCAGTGGAAAGAGATGCTCAAGTCAGGCCAAGCACCACCCAGACCCGCCTGGACAAGCAGCTTTTTCCAACCATAACATGAGCACCGCTCAGGCAACCCTCTAGTAAAACACATAGCCGCGGGGCTTTAGCCCCGCTCAGCCTCCTGCCTAACCGTGCATAAACCTTTTCTGCTCCATTTCGTTTATTAATTAGCGACAGGACGGAATTCTATACAGAAAACCGTCCTATCAAAAAAACCCACAAAGAGGAGGTTCAAAACATGAAAAAGTGGAGCATCCCGGTACTAATAGCCATCGTCGCCCTGCTGATGCCCATGTCCATGATAAATGTCAGCGCCCAGGAGGAAGCTAGCCTCAGCATCAGCAAATCAGCCGACCCAACCTCGGCTTCTGTAGGTGATACCATCACTTACACCTATACTATCACCAACACCGACAATGTCACCATCGAGAACATCACCTTAGAAGATGACCCGCTTGGTACAATCGACCTCGGCGGGCAAACAAGCCTCGATTCCGGTGCCACTATTACAGCTACTGCTACCTACACTGTGGCTGAAACTGATTTACCTGGCCCGCTGGTGAACACCGCCGAAGTCTCAGGTACTGACCCTGACGGTAATCTCTTCACTGATACAGGCACAGCCACGGTTGAATTGTCATACAACACTGAACTTCAGATAAACAAAGAAGCTGACAGGGAAACGGCCTCACCACATGAAGTTATTACCTATACTTACACTATTACGAACACGGGTGACATCGCTATTGACAACATAACCTTGGAAGATGACAAGCTAGGCCCAATAACCCTGAATGGTAACGACAACATGGCGCTTGCCCCCGGCCAGACTATCACAGCCAATGCTACTTACACCGTCTCAATCTGGGATTTTCTACGAGGCAAGTCCATCGTCAATACGGCTAATGTTACCGGTACTGACGGTCTCGGCAATAGCCTAACTGGTAGCGACACAGCTACAGTTTCCCTCACTATTATTAGCAAGACGCTTTTGACCAAATTTGAGATACTCAAGCTAAGTGGCGTTCCCGGTAAGGGGATTGAAAAAGCGCCGGGATTGCAAAAGCCGTTTAATCCGAAGTCCCAGGCTGCTGAGCACGCCGGCAAGAAGGACAAAGACCAAGAAGAGGAACAGCTTCAGATAAGGGAGAGGGTAGAGAACCAAGGCGCAGAGGAGCAGCTCCAAATAATGTCAGAGGTGCAAAACCAGGCTGGCAGCGAACAAGCGACTCAAGACGATGACGATGAGGAAGCCAATCCGGGTAAGGGGCAGCTAAAGAAAAACTCGGTCACAGACAATCAAACACAGGGACAGGAAGCTACCCAAGACAATGGTCAAAACAAGCCCGACAAGGATAAGCCAAACAACAAGTCCAAGGCGGGGAAATAACCTTAGCCAAGAGTAGTTTTCGCCAAATCCTGCCAGGGCGACCTTGTAAGGTCGCCCTACTTTATTCTGCCCACCGGCATCACATACAGCGGAGCTTCATCAGAGGACATTCCAATAATTTTTGCTATCGCAGCATCATCGAAGGCACCAATCGTCACCAACCCCAACCCCAGGGCGGTCGCCTGAAGACATATATTCTGAGCAGCATGACCAACCTCGATATGGACATATCTCTCGCCCCTGGGGCCATATTTGATTTGCGTCCGCTCGTAGACAGCAGCAATCACAATATCTATGGCTCCGTCCGCCACACTTCTCTGGCCCAGAGATGCCGAAGCCAGAATAGCCCGGGCATCTCCTTCCTTGACAAGGGTCAGGTCATTCTTTACAGGATTATATTTATAGATGCCAGGTGCCAGGTTATCCACATTACCAGCTACCAGATATATCTCAAGAGGGTAAAGCGCCCCGGCCGAAGGCGCAGTGCGAAAACCTCTGGCACTGGTTATCCCCTGCCCAGCCCAGAGCAGCTTCATCACTTCGTCTTGAGTTAGAGGTGCGTCAATATATTCTCTGATTGACCTCCGCTGCTGCAGTAGTTCCTCCAGAGAAGCAGTCTTAACTGCGGTAACCTCAGCTTGTATTCCTTCCAGCTCAGCCTTAAGCTTATTTAATTCAGCATTGGCTCTATCCAGCTCGGCTTGCAGCGTGCCACAGTCGCTATCCGAAACAGACGACATACAGCCAATCGTGCCAAACAGGAGCACAACTACAAGCATAAGCATAATTCCAAATACATGTTGGATTTTTGACATACCGGTCCCTCCTTTCAACCACTACACAGAACGAGGCATCATCCCTTATATGCGCCGATAGCTTCCAGGTACTCCTTATATTCCACCATCTTAATCAGAACCCTGGCGGCATGTCTGCCAGAAGGATAAGCATAATGAGTCCCCTGTAGACGGGGCTGGTCCTCAGCAAAGAAGGTGGTGGTAAGCACCGGCTTCCCATTACTTGCCACCCACTGCTCCGCCAATGCCACCAGAAAATGAGCCACCGCTTCATTAGTTGTAGGTTGATTTCGAACTCCCATCTCGGCTAGAGCCTGAGAGCCCGGGGGCAAAAAACCGCTAATGAGAAATGGTACATTGAGCCGCCCAGAGGCGATGGCAGAGGCAACTATCTCCGTCAGTTCGCCGATTTCTTCCTCATGATAAATACCCATCCTTGAAGCCATACCAGAAACAATAGGCTTTATAAATTTGCCGATTTCCGCAGCATCTTTCGAACTAAGCGCCTTGGTAAATGCACTGGCAAGCTCACGGAATGCTTCGCGTGAGGAAAGCCACGGAGCAGTTCCACCAGAATCTGTAGACACGAACAGCGAGGCAAAAATTGAGAAACCGCTAAATCCCATAAAAATCAGTGAATCAACCTCGCTCACCTTTAACAATTTATCTGGAGCGGTAAGAAAGGCGACGAAGTTCCTATCTCCAGCAGGGTCCACAGGGTTGCCACGGCTCCACCGTGGTGGAAATACTCTATCGAACGCTGCGATAACGTTGTCTGGCAACTTGACCACATTGAGGCCCTCTGCGGCACAGGCGTCAGCACAGATAACTCCGTAGCTACCGCCGGGGGTCAATATGGCCACGTTTCTGCCTTTGGGGAGCGGCTGGGTTATAAATCCGATGGCAACATCCAGCAGCTCTTCAGGACTTTCCACCCTGGTTATCCCAATGCTCTTGAAAGCAGCCTCATAAGCCTCATCAGAACCCGCCAGCGCCCCGGAGTGAGACGTTATCGCCTTGGCAGCAGCGTCCGTTTTGCCCGGCTTCAGAACGATGACTGGCTTCTTCGGAGTCACTTTTTTTACCTTCTCTAAGAAACGCCCGCCATCAACCAAGCCTTCTATATATGCCAGAATGACTTTTACTTGTGGGTCCTCACCGAAGTACTCTATGTAGTCCTCAATCTGTATGTCCGCAGCACAACCGCAGCTTACGTAACGATGAAAACCTATTCCGCGCATGTGGCCGGATGTCACCACAGCACCGCCAACGTTCCCACCTTGCGATACAAAAGCCAATGGCCCATCCTCAACCGGCAACGGAAACATAAATGCCCTCAAATCGGACGAGGCGCTCCAGAATCCCATGCAGTTAGGGCCAATGAAACGAATCCCACCTTTTCTGGCAATCCTCAAAACTTCATCCTGCAGCTTCTTCCCCTCTTCTCCAATCTCGGCAAAGCCAGCTGAAATAATTACTCCCGCCTTCACACCCTTGGCCACACAGTCCTCCATGACTGAGGCAACGATGGGAGCCGGGATAACGAAGACAGCAAGGTCAACCGGCTCCGGTATATCACTTATGCGGGCAAAGGCTTTATGGCCCAAGATTTCATTTTCTTTATTGTTCACCGGGTATACTGGACCACGGAAACCATTTAGGGCGCTGGTGAAAGTCAAGCATCCCCACTTGTTCCAGTTGTTTGTTGCCCCGACTACAGCAACTGACTTGGGATTGAATAGCGGCTCTAGTTCTTCAACTATAGACTGACCCATTAATGCCCCCTCTCTGCTTTACTAGTCCAAAACCGATAGAGAGTGATGGCTACAAAGCTAGCCCAGCATTCAAATATTATATCAGATTCGCCTCTTGGGCATTCTACTTTAGACCAGTCAGATGTATAATTAGGCACATAGCAACCGCTAAAGCTCCAGGAGGTGCTTACATGACATCGCAGAAATCAACGACTAAGAAAGAGCCACAGATACTCCACATGCCATCACAGAAGATGGCTGTCGTCTACACGAAAGGCGACCCCAACAAAGTTGCGGCTGAATTCCTGCCGGCGCTATACGGTTCGGTTTACAAGCTGAAGTTCGACTTGAAAAAGAAGGGCATTGAGTTCAAAGTCAGCGGCCTGCGGGCGCGCTGGCCTAATGCCCATCTTGCCCCCAAGAACGACTGGCTCGGCATCTGGGGACTGCCTATCCCTGACAAAATAACATCCCTCCCACAGAAAACTGCCGGTATTGAAGTCAAAATCGAGCAGTGGGACTATGGAACTGTGGCTCAACTCCTCCACATCGGCTCTTACAGCCAGGAACAACCTACAGTTGAGCGACTGCATAAATTTATTGAGGAAAACGGCTACGAAATAGCCGGTGTTCACGAGGAAGAATACCTGACATCGCCTCGAGCCAAAGTCCAGAAGACTACCATCCGATATCCGATTAAGAAGAAATAGGCTTAGCCATTAAAATATAAACTTTAAAGGCATTGGTTCGTTAATCTGTAATACTTTTCCAGATTATCCGTATATTACTAAAAGAAAAGGACAAAAGGAGGTAAAAATGAACAGGCTAGCTAAAATCGTCATACCTGTACTTCTAATCCTGGGGCTGGTACTGGCTGCAGGCTGTGCAGCCAAACAAAGTCCAATACCGCCACCAGCACCATCGGCAGAGAGAGTGTTTCCAGCGGCAGGAGGAATATCTAAGAATTACGCCTATGAAGCTGCATCAAGCTATGCTCCCACTGAATCTGAAGGGGCAGATATAGACCGCAGACTGGTGAAGACTGGCTATATGACGCTGGAGGTGAACGATATAACCGAGGCTATTACTGGCGTCACCAGAGTTGCCAAAGAATTAGATGGCTATGTAGTCTCCTCCAATAAGCAAGGAGATAAAGACATAACCTATGGCAGAATTTCGATTCGAGTACCGTCTGACCGCTTCGATGAAGCTTTCGAGAAACTCCGCAAACTAGCAGTCAAGGTGACTAACGAGAGCACCGACAGTCAAGACGTAACTGAAGAGTACACCGACCTGCAGGCTCAGCTTCGCAACCTGGAAGCAACCGAAGCCCAATATCTGGAACTGCTCAAGAAAGCCGAGACGGTGGAAGACACACTAAAGGTGTACCAGCAACTCTCCAACGTGCGACAGGAAATCGAACGGATTAAGGGGCGCATTCAGTATCTGGAGCGCACCTCGGACATGGCGCTTATCGAGGTAAGTTTACAGAAAACAAAGCCCATAGACGGAACCGGCTGGAGCGCTCTGGAGACCCTCAAATCGGCGATTCGTGGCCTGGCTACCTTTGGCAAGGCATTAGCTAACATAGCTATCTGGCTGGTGATATTCAGCCCTGTTTGGATTATCATCCTGGTTGTGGTACTCTATTTCACGCGATGGCGCAAGGCGAAAGCCAAGCTTTCTAAAAGATAACCCGCCGGACGCCAACCAAAGGAGGAAACCATGGACAAGATGATTGCCTACTGTGGAATAGTCTGCACTGAATGCCCGGCATTTGAGGCGACTCAGAAAAACGATGACGCCAAAAGGAAGAATGTCGCCGAGATGTGGTCTAAGCAGTACAACATGGCCATCAAACCAGAGGACATTAACTGCGATGGCTGCAAGTCCGACAGCAAAAGAATCATCAATTACTGCTATGTTTGCGGGATAAGGAAGTGCGGCAAGGAAAAGGGTGTCGAGAACTGCGCCTACTGCGATGAATATGCCTGTGAAAAGCTGACCAAATTCTGGGGCATGGCACCCCATGCTAAGGCATCTCTCGAAAAAATCAGGAAAAGCAAATAAAAAAGCCTTCAGGTCTGCAGTATCACGTCGCCGACATGCCGCCGTCAATGCAGATAGTTTGCCCGGTTATGAAAGAAGCTTCGTCTGATGCCAGGAAAAGGACGGCATAGGCTACTTCCTCAGCTTTACCGTGTCTGCGCATTGGAACGCGTTCTTCAATACTACGCTCACGCTTCTCGTTCATAATAGCTTGAACCATTGGAGTGTCTATATAGCCGGGCGCCACGCAGTTCACCCTGATGTTATCCTTCGCCATTCCCACTGCTAGAGACCTGGTCAATGCCATAACACCGGCTTTTGAAGTAGCGTAGGCATAGATGCGGTGACTGTAAAATGCTGCCATAGATGCATTATTAACGATGGCTCCACCGCCAACTTTCCTCATCTCCGGCACGGCATATTTGCACATAAAGAGTATACTTTTGAGGTTTGTATCCATGATAGCATCCCATTCTTCCTCGGTCACCTTAAGGCCGCTACCACCCAGGCCGATACCTACATTATTAAACAGTATATCCAGCTTGCCATAAGTAGACACCGTTGCATCGATAACTTTTTTAGCCTCCGCTTCCCTGGTCACATCGGCCTGTATTGCCCTTGCCTCACCACCTTCTCCAACAATTAATCTGACCGTTTCTTCAGCCGCTTCAAGATTCTTGTCCACGGCGATTACCTTTGCTCCCTCCCTGGCAAATAAGATGGCGGTTGTCTTCCCGTTCCCCATACCAGGCCTTATGGAGCCGGCGCCCGATACAATTGCCACCTTATCTTTTAATCTCAACATAGAATGAACCTCCCTGAATGCAGCGCCTTAGTATTTCGGTATGAAAGCCTTTTCGCCAGGTTCCAGTTCTATCTGCAGAGCCACCAGTATCCTGGATACCATTCCATAGTAGCCGATGGTTGCCGTAAGCTTGACGATTGCCCTGTCATCAAAAAATCTCTTCAAACTAGCAAAGGTGCTGTCGCTGACCTTAACGTTCAGCGTTACCTCATCGGTGTATTGCAAAACAGCACGTTCTATATCGGTGAACTTCTTCGAAGATGCCCAATTGGAAAGCTCGTCTATCTGGCCTTTAGCCACGCCAACGTCCAGGCCTATGGTTACATGCTTGGTGAACTCGTATTCCGACCTGAGCAAATTGCCAACCCGTAAAATAGCCAGTTCCCTTAACTTCGGGTCGATAAACTCCGGATTGAGTATTGAATTGCCCAACCTGACGAAATTGCGGCCTATTTTGGGACAATTGCCCACGGCTTTGAACAAATTGAGTACGGGAACTCTACGGTCTTCCAATTTCTGGAACATCTCTTTAATAACTTCATCGGCTTGTTCTTTCTCAACTAATTTTACGCGTGCCATCTTACCTCCCAAATGATTAGCGTCCCGATGATACGCCTATGTCACCTGACTGTCAAACAAATTTATGTAGGGGCGGACCTTCAGGTCTGCCCGTGAAATTGTATATAATGTTTTCGGACAAGCCTAAAGGCTTGTCCCTACATTAACTATAACACACACCGAGACAACGCTGAAAGGATAACAGAAATGAGCATCTGGGATAGATATGCCGATTATGTCTACAGGGTAGCCACCGGAGGCATTAAGCGTAGAATGCGTATAATGCCGATAGCTCTGGTTATCTTCTTCGGCATCGTAGTCCTCTTCATCTTCGCCGCATTATGGCTGGACAAATGGCTTGCCTGTCTCCATTTCAGCCCGTCGTTGTGGAGCCTGGTGCTGGGCTGGCTTATTACGGTTCCTGGCTTCCTCATCATGTTCTGGCCGGTCATAGCCTTCTTTAGCACCAGAGGTACACCCGTACCCTTCAACCCGCCGCCGAAGCTGATTACCAGTGGACTCTACGCCCATATCAGAAACCCTATATTGCTTGGCCTGTTTATCTTCATGCTCGGGCTGGGGGTACTGCTCGGCTCATTGTCACTCATCTTCATCTTCACCCCGCTGTTCATAGTGATCAACGTCCTCTACATTAAAGCTATTGAAGAAAAGGAGATGGAGAAAAAGTTCGGCAGGGAATACCTGGAATACAAGAAAAGGGTGCCCATGTTCATCCCCTGGCTTAAGAAAAGGGAATGAGGCACGCCGAGCGACCACTCAACAGGATGTTCAACCTCTAGGCTTTTTTCTTGCCCTTCGGGTGCCGCCTCAGAAAATCGAGTATTGCCTTTGTGGATTCGTCCGCGGCGTCACCGAAGAAACCATGACCTGCATTTTCCAGTATAACCAGCTCAGCATTTGGTATTCTGGAAGCTAGAACCCTCGAGTTCTCGACTGGAATCAGCCTGTCAGCATCGCCGGCTATAACCAAAGTTGGAGCCTCTATTTGGGGCAGCCGCTCATAGGTATCATGACCAATTATTGCCTGTGCCTGGCATGCATAGCCATGAGTCGGCGTGGGATATTTCGAGGTGATGGCTACATAAAATTCAACAGCCTCAGGATATTTATCGATGAATTCCTGAGTCCACAGCCAGGGCGCCGTCTGCCTGGCTCGCTCCTCCACGGGCAATTTTGCCATCTCCGGGCTGAAAAGAAATGCCAGCGCCTCCTCGGAGGGCAATATCGTTTTTTCTCCCCCACACTGGGTGCAACCCAGTATGAGACTTATCAACTTGTCAGGATGATTAAGTGCAAACTCCTGAGAGATCATGCCGCCCATAGAAACGCCGAAAACATGTGCCGAGTCAACACCGATGGCATCGAGCAATCCCTTGGCATCATCGGCCATCATCTTCATGGTGTAAGGTATGTCTGGCTTGTCGCTCCGCCCGGTACCCCGGTTGTCAAAAGAAATCACGCGATACTCCTTAGAAAGGGGAGGAATCAGGGTTTCCCAGTGTCCAGAGTACTGCCCATAGCCCTGTATTAGCAATATTGGTTCACCATCGCCCTGGCTCTCATAGTAGATATTTATATCGCCAACCTTTGCCGTAGGCATTTCACACCCTCCTTCTTTTAAATATCACATCGCCCATTTTACATCAACTGTGTCTACAAAAGCGATAGTTGCCAGAAGTTATTCTGGAATAGAAATTCTAAATACTAAAAGCCAAACCCTAAACAATATCAAAATTCCAATACTTAAATTCAAAACACTAAGGGCTCGCCCAAAAATGTCATTGCGAGGCGAAGCCGAAGCAATCTCAAGTATAATCGCCGCTATCAGTCGACATCAATGCGATCATTTTTGATTGGGATATTTGAATTTGTTTGGAGCTTAGAAATTGGGATTTAGGGTTTTCCCAGGCGCATGTAGCATTGCGGGGTATTTTCAGCTAATATGTATATCCGAGAACCTGTATCAGATGCCCCGCACTGGAGTTGGATAGGAGCTGTTAAATGGACGCTGTAATTTACGAAGACATCCCCCGCTATGACGTATATCTTAAAGCCATTATGGTGCTGCCTGTGTTCTTCATCATTGCCGGGGTATATTATCTATTCATCGCCGAAGTCGAGGCAGCGATTGGCATGTTTGCCACAACCATCCTTATGGCTGCCTTATACTGGGCAATACTTCCCAGGAAGTACCAGATACTCGATAGCAAGTTTAGAATAGTCCTCGGTGGCCCATTCTCTTTCAATATCCCCTTCGACAACCTGGAAACTGCCGCCAAGCCAGAGGGGGCGACCTTCGGCATCAACTTCGCCACCTGTTTCTCAAACGAGCGCACCGTGCAAATAATTCGAAAAAAAGGCTGGAATGTAAATATAACCCCCAGCGACCGCGACCTGTTCCTCGAAAACCTGAAAAAAGCATTGATTGACTGGAGGCGAAGCAACCCAAGTACCTAAAAGTAGACATTTAATTTTAACTTTTAATTTGTAATTTTGACCTTTGGCCTTTAACTTTTGACTTATCATGAAACCGATTGAATATCTGGGGAACAAAATTAAAATCATCGACCAGACAAAACTGCCTGGCAAGCTGGTCTTTGTCGAGCTCCACAGCTACACCGAGGTCGTCGCCGCCATCAAGTCGCTGAAGGTGCGCGGCGCGCCAGCAATCGGCGTGGCTGCCGCCTACGGCATCGCCCTCGGCGCACAAAATATAAAGGCACAGAATAAGGCAAGGTTCCTCAGTCAACTTGATAAAATCCTGCGCGCCTTCGCCTCAGCCAGACCCACGGCGGTCAATATATTCCGCGCCATCGACCGCATGAAACAGGCGGCTACAGTGGCTGATTTCGCCACCATAAAGCAGTCGCTCATCGATGAGGCAAAGGCAATTCACGCCGATGAACAAGCCGCCACCGAGCGTCTCAGCCGTATCGGCGCTGAGCTTATCAAGGATGGCTTTGTCATACTGACCCACTGCAACGCCGGTCCACTGGCTACTGCCGGCTACGGCACGGCTTTAGGCGTCATCAAAGCCGCCGCGAAGCAGGGCAAAAAAATCGAGGCCATCGCCACCGAGACGCGCCCGCTGCTCCAGGGCACCCGCCTCACCACCTGGGAGCTGATGCAGGACGACATACCGGTAACTCTAATTACCGATTCCATGGCTGGCTATTTCATAAACAGGGGCAAGGTGAACTGCGTGCTGCTCGGTGCCGACAGGATTGCCGCCAACGGTGACACCGCCAACAAAATCGGCTCCTACACCCTAGCCGTACTGGCTAAAGAAAACGGCATACCGTTCTATGTGGCAGCGCCCACCAGCACCATCGATTTGTCTTTGAAATCCGGCACCCAAATACCCATCGAAGAGCGCGATCCCGAAGAGGTAACTAGCATCGGCGGCATCCGCCTGGCGCCAAAGGGCGTCAAAGCCGCCAACCCCGCCTTCGACATCACCCCGCACAAATACATAACCGCCATCATCACCGAGAAAGGTATAATTACGAAACTATATACAGAGAGATTTAAGGAATTACTAAGGTAAGATTTATTTAAGAGCAATGGATCTACAACTACATCTTTGATTGAATTTACATAGAGGTTTATAATCGTAGAGTATGGGCTGGATTAGTATTATCTTTTCTGCATTTGCGTTAATTATATCCGCAGTGGTAGGGTATATTACCTGGAAAAATCGTGATGAATCCCGTAAAGCACGTGATTACTCTGTAATGGCAAGAATCATTGATACTGTGGATAATGATAAGGCCAGAGAAGACAGAAATTATATTTATACACTTGTAGATAAAGGACACTTGGATTTTAAAAATATACCCAAAATACTAGACCAGATAGGTAGAGAGCGAGTTCATTCTATAGAAAGAACCATTAATGCGCTTGACAACGTCGGCTTCTTCTTAAAAACAGGCTACAGTAGTTATTCAGAAGCACCTCAAGGTATATGGCAAATGGCTAACGCAATGTGGGAACGGTTAGAACCCTTTATTAACCACTTTAGGACCCAGCCAGGCAGACAAAAAGGATATGCCGAATATTTTGAACAAATGGCTAAAGAGGCTTTAAAACATTTAAAAACCACCACTAAATAAAAGTGCAGCGATTTTGTTCAATTTTGATCTATCCATAACTTTAATCGTTGTTTGTAATTATGAATGAAACTCAACATAGGATAATTGTCGCTATCGCGGTTCCCAAGTATAATCTTGCAGTTTGCATTATAGATTGGCAGCAAGTCTGCCCGACTACAAGGGACCAAAATGTAACCTGCGTTTATGCTAAGGAGATGCTTTGAAAGTAGTTAACCGGGTTTCGTAATCACGCCAACACCATTCGGCCAATCTCTTAGGATTTCTGTTTTTAATACATCAAATTGAGCATCCGAAAATTTTGGGTCGAACAAAACAACATATACTAGGTCAAAATAAAATGTGTAATTATGTATTTGACCACGTAATTTATGAAAATCAGAAGCTTTTGTAGACACCTTAATTTCAATTCCAATCTTATCTATTTTTATGTCGATTTTTGCTTGGGGCCCAACTAATACTTGCTCTTCCGCATTAGGAAATTTTCTGTTTAGGTATCTATAAAGTTCTTCTTGATAATCTGGCTCAGTTTTACAACTTTTCCGTTGTCGGAAGTATTTGATCTCATCCCAAATTTTAAATTCTTTTTCATTTTCCATACCTTGTGCTTCGAAAGTCCATTTTGGGATATAAGGTCGCTTGGATGGTCGTGGCGGGGGTCTTCCTCCTATAATTTTCCAAAGGACTATTGCGACTATGACCACAATAGCCAGCGGCAATACCTTAGTCTTTATTATATGCCATATTCGTTGGATTATTGAGCTTATTGTCTGCCCGATTTGTGCTACCGAATCTTGAATTTTTTTCACCGCCGCTTTCAACCACTCTGATATTGGAGGAGGAGGTGGCGGTGGTGGAGGACCACCAGAGATTGTTATTGTGGCTATAGTTTTATATGTTTTGTTTGCTTCCTTTGAACGAAAATTTAGCTCGGCATCTGAGCAAGAATAGTTGCCGTCTTGCATGGCACGGAGTCGATAGGTACCAGGAATACCTGGATTGTCCCAATGAACGCTTACCGTGCCAGTTGTCCACTGGGGGCACACCTTCGGTACCCCATCATATATGCATTTAACATCAACGACCGTATTTTGCGAATCGACTAGCCCTACCAAAATCTGTTGAATACACGCTGGGACGTCAGGCGGATTGTTTATCTTGAAGCTTACACTACCACTGATGGTTTCCCCGGACTGGTAATTGGTCTTAATGCCACTCATACCAGTAATATCCCAATCCGCGTAGCAGTTCTGCGCAGATGCATTGGCTGTTGGGAAAATACTTAGGCAGAATAGTAAAAGTGAAATCAGGACAACCGCAAATAACTTACTCACGAAGATATCTGACAACTTCCTAATCAACAGCGCCATGCTCCCCTTCATCTCGACATAAACCGCTGGTTAAAAATAATCAGAATAGCTTCTGATACAAATTTGGAGCGAGAGCTAAATCTGCATCAAAACATAGGGCAGATGAACCTGGTAAGCACCCACCATATCAGTGCGATAAGAACCAGGGCTATAAGTATGTTGAGTAATATTCTAATCATTAGATTGACCCCCTCTCGGCATTGCATTCAACTACTTGGACTGGATACCACCCCGATTATACACCCAGCCAAAGAGAAATAGAATACCTGCTTTTCCCCCTCACTCTAACTCTCTCCCTCCAGGGGAGAGAGGATTCTATAGATTTTCTCTCGCCTGGGGAGAGAGACTTAATATTTAATCTCCTCTCCCTCGACGGGAGAGGATTAAGGTGAGGGTGAGCATTAAATCCTAAACCCTAAGCACCAAATCCTAAACAAATTCAAATGACCCAAGTGTTCCCGGGGTCATTGCGAGCCGAAGGCGTGGCAATCTCATACCCGCCTACTCTCCGCCGAGATTGCTTCGTCGCTGGTGCTCCTCGCAATGACAGAAGGAAGGCAGGAATCCTTCGACGGGCTCAGGATGAACGGGGAGGAAGGGGTCAGAATAAGCGGGGGAACAGGGGAGAGAGAATAAATAAGGCGATGAGATTACCACGGCACTGCGTGCCTCGCAATGACAGAGGGAAGGCTCAGATCCTTCGACAGGCTCAGGATGAGCGGGGGGAAGAGCACGCTTGATTGTCAGCAACGAGATTTCCAAGTATAATCTTTGCATTTCCGCACAGCCCTAGTAGCTGGGCAAGTCTAAATACGGAGGGGTAAAATGCAACCTGCATTGATGCTGGTGTTCATCACGGTATGGCTATTTTTACTGTGGTTCGGCTCCATTGCGCTGGAAGCTACCGGCATGGAGCGGTCGAGAGCCCGCTTCCAGGCGTTGTCAGCGCTAACCACTAGCGGCTTTACCACCAGAGAGTCAGAAGATATAGTTGGCCATCCCAGGCGTCGACAGATAGCCAGCTATCTGATGTTTTTGGGCAGCGTCGGCATCGTACTGTTCTTAATTTTGATATTCATGTTTGTCATATTCGGTATGCAACCATCGAAACCGACCTCACCCTTTGTCCTCATCCTCGCAGCACTGCCAGCAGTTGCCCTGCTGGTGCTGTTCTGGATAGGCGTCCTGGATAAGCTGGCGACCCTAATAGTCAACCGGCTGAAGCGTTCGGCATATTTCAAGGCTGAACTAGCAAACGCGGAAATAATTCATCAGGCAGGCGACTACAGCATAGCCCGCCTGACCATAGCCGAGAAAGCGCCGGAGGTGGGCTGTAAAATAGGCAACACCAGCCTGGCAAAGCACAAAATCACCATACTGGCGATTGAAAGAGGCGACAAGGTATTACCTTCGCCCGGAGCTAAAGAGGTTGTGCAGGCTGGAGACCACCTGCTGTGCTACGGGGAAACGGAGAAGTTAAAGGTTAAAGGCTAAAAGTCAAAATGGCAGAAATTTTTCGATTACAGCGATATTATCCGATTACAACGATAATCTTCGAGATGCCATTTTGACTTTTGATATTTGATTTTTACATTTATAACGAGGAGGCTTGAATATGACTGAAGCTAAAGTTGGCATTATCGGCGGGAGTGGGCTGTACCAAATCGAAGGCATGACCGAGGCTAAGGAAACAAGGATAAAGACGCCGTTCGGCGACCCGAGCGACGCTATTACACTGGGCAAACTGGAAGGGGTGAATGTGGCTTTTCTGCCCAGGCACGGCAGGGGACATCCCATCAGCCCCACCGAGCTGCCGTCAAAAGCCAACATCTACGCCATGAAGTCGCTGGGCGTGGAATGGATACTCTCCGTAGCCACTGTCGGCAGCCTACAGGAGAAAATTAGGCCTCTGGACATAGTTATCCCTGACCAGATTATCGACCGCACCTTCCTCAGGCAGGATACCTTCTTCGGCAAGGGTATAGTGGGGCATGTCGCCTTTGCCGACCCCTTCTGCCCGGTACTCGGCGATATACTATACGATTCAGCGCGCAAGCTCGAGATTCGGGCTCATGACGGCGGCACCTGCATCGTCATGGAAGGACCACAGTTCTCCACCAGGGCTGAGTCAGAGCTGTACCGGTCGTGGGGAGCTGACGTCATCTTCATGACCGGTCTGCCAGAGGCTAAACTGGCGCGGGAGGCGGAAATCTGCTATGCCACCATGGCTGTGGTAACCGATTATGACTGCTGGAAAGAGACCTACGAGGTGGTGACCGTCGACATGGTCATTGACAATCTGAGGCGAGGCACCGAAACCGTCAAAAGGCTGCTGAGGCAAGCCATAACCCGTCTGCCTAAGGCAAGGAATTGTATTTGCGCCAGCGCCCTAAAAAATGCCATAATCACCTCCCCGAAGCTTATACCAGAGCAGGTTAAGAAAGACCTGGCACCAATTATCGGCAAGTATATAAAGTAGTCCGTCGCTTGCGGACAGGTCTAAAGACCTGTCCCTACACTAACACAACAATACAATATGTTGACCGCACCAGAGGTAATCGTGGTATTATGAATTCATGTTAAAATATAAGGTGGGAATTGTAAGCAAAGAGAAGCTATAATTGTGAAAAGGAAAGAGCTTATAAAGCATCTAACCTATCACGGTGCATTCCTCCTGAGAGAGGGACGAAGACATAGCATATATCAAAAGGGCAAATATAGGACTGAAATTCCGAGACATAGAGAGATAGTGGACGAACTGGCAAGGAAGATTTGTAGGGATTTGGATATTCCTATGCCCCGGTGAAGAAAGGAGTGATGTTTATTATGGAGTTTAGAGCGGCAATTAAGAAAAGCGGAGATTGGTGGATTGGCTGGCTTATAGATTTACCCGGCGTCAATGCTCAGGAACGAAGCAAAGAGAAGCTCATAGAATCTTTGAGAATTGGGGCTGAGGATATGCTGGCTACTCCCTTCGAACCAAAAGAGGAGGAGGAACTGGTACGCATTAAGGTGTAAACGACACCGAAGGCAACCTATGCTCAACCAGGTGCCCAACCACTAACGAGACTCCAAGCATATAAATCAAAGAACAGAGTCCCACAATTCCTGACAAAACACAAGGCACTGAAAAATGGTAGCTAAAATAGAATTCAACTGTCTGCCCACGGCTATAGGGAGTATGCCTCAGACTGACCCGAAGGAGGCATGTTCTCTGGTGGCTAAATATCTGCCTGACCTGCCTGCCTGGCCGCAACTGCCGAAACGCTCCCAACTGGAGAATATGTATGCCCAGTTCAGCGAAGGCTTCCCCGGGGTGGTACTGGAGGAGGCTAAAGTCTACGTGGAACGCACGGCGGATTTCGACAGTCAGCTTGAGCAGCTTTATAACGCCGCCTCGGAGGATAATTCTGACGACTACGGCATAAGCGCCGAATATGCTGCCGGGCTACATGCTTTTCTGGCTCTAAAGGAACAGCATCCCAGTATGGTCAAGGGGCAAATAACAGGTCCTATCACCTGGGGGCTCTGCGTCACCGACCGAGAACAACGAGGCATACTTTATGACGCCCTTCTGGCTGAAGCCCTATCAAAGTTTCTGCGACTGAAAGCCATGTGGCAGGAAAGTTTCTTAAGCCAGATTTCACCAAATACTATCATCTTTGTTGACGAGCCTTACCTGACCTCACTGGGCACAGCCTTCGTCGCCGTTCCTAATGAGCAGGTAACGACCTTGTTGGAAGAGGTTTTCAGCGGCATAACCGGACTTAAAGGAGTGCACTGCTGCGGCAGCACAGACTGGTCATTGCTTCTGAAAAGCTCAACTGACATACTGAGCTTCGATGCCTATAACTATGCCGACTCACTGAGCTGCTATCCTGCCGAAGTGAAAGCCTTTGTGGAGCGGGGCGGTAGCATCGCCTGGGGCATTATACCTAACGCCGAGGAGGCTTCAGCCAAAGAATCTGTAGCCAGCCTGTATGACCGGCTTGGTGAAGCCATGGCACCTTTTACTCGAGAGGGCATTCCCTTTAAGCAGCTAATCGCCCAAGGGTTACTCACCCCTTCCTGTACGCTGGCGTCCATGTCCACTGAAGCTGCCATACACTCATTGGAATTGCTGGCTGAGCTTTCAGTCAAGGTGAGGAGCAAGCACTCTGTTTAACAGAGAAATGTAGGGACAGGTTTTCAAACCTGTCCACAGCGGACAGACCTAAAGGTCTGTCCCTACGTTTAATGAGATCGCCACGTCGCTGAAGCTCCTCGCGATGACAGTGAGGGTGAAATTTGAAATCTCAAGCTACTTAAGCGATAATACACTGAAAAGTCTGAGATTTGTTAGATTGGGTGGTAAACGATGAATAAAAGTAGAAGAATGGCTATCCTAAAGCATCGCAAACGCCGCAAGAAGCTGGAAGAGAGAAGAAAGATGATGGCGCTGGCTGGCATTGACGTCGCGGCAGCCAAACCAGCAGTGGCAGTTGTTGAGGCACCGCCAGCACCGAAGAAGCCGGCCAGAAAGAAGATGGCAGAGGCAGTCGCCGCACCTGAAGCTGTAACCCCAAAACCGAAGGCGAAAGAAGAGGCATCCGTCGTAGCAAAAGCCCCGGCTAAAGCTGTAAGGGCAAAACCAAAAGCGGCTAAAGCAAAAGTAGCAGAGGAAGCACCGAAAAAACCAAGCAGGAAGAAGGTAGAAGCCGCCGCGGCTGAAGCTGTAACCGCCAAACCAAAGGCAGCAGAAGCAGCCAAAAAGCGTGCTTTAAAGAAGACTGAGGCCGTGGCCGAAGCCGTAACCGCCAAACCAAAGGCAAAGGCGGCTAAAGCGAAGGCAGAAGAACCGGCAGAAGAGCCGAAAAAGCCCGCCCGAAAGAAGAAGACCGAAGCCACATAGACTTAATGGCCAATGTCTACCTCTTAACCGGTAGCCCGGGTACAGGCAAAACTACCGTCATCAGACAGGCGGTAGCCATGTCTAAAGCCAAAGCCGGCGGCTTTTATACCGAAGAGATAAGAACCGGCGGAGCAAGGCAGGGCTTCAGGATTGTTACCTTAGATGGGCAGGACGCCATGCTGGCACATGTTGACTTCCCCGGCCATTATCAAGTGAGCAAGTACGGCGTCGACGTCCAGAATCTGGATAACGTTGGTGTTACCGCCATTAATCAGGCGATAGAGGAAAGCGATTTAATAGTTATCGACGAAATCGGCAAGATGGAGCTTTTCTCGCCCCGCTTTAGACAAGCCGTGCTCAAGGCGATAGATAGCGGCAAGAAAGTTCTGGGCACGGTTATGCTCAGCCCCCACCCTTTCGCCGATGACATAAAACGCCACGCCAGGGTAAAAGTTGTCCAGCTTACCCGAGCTAACCACGATCAGGTGTTGAAAGAAATACTTGATTGGGTGAAATAGACTGCACGTGAAGATAATCCTTAAGCCGATAGGCAGCATTGATAGTAACATACTACAAGAGCTCAAGGAAAAGCTGAATCAAACCTTTGGCTGCCCTGTAGAGATAATCCCAGAGGCTAGCAAGCTTGAGCAGGCCTACGACTCAAAGCGAGGGCAATACCTGGCTTCAAAACTACTTGCCAAGCTGAAGAAATCAGGCGTGGCCAAGGATGAAAAGGTCTTGGGCATAGTTGATGTTGACCTTTATGCCTCGGGGCTGAACTTCGTCTTCGGTCAGGCTGATATAGCCTCCGGAGTAGCTCTTATCTCTTTATGCCGTCTGAGACAGGAATTTTACGAGTTGCCTTCGGACGAACCTTTTTTTCTGGACAGAGCTACCAAGGAGGCGGTTCATGAACTAGGGCATACTTTTGGCTTAGAACACTGCAACAATACCAAGTGTGTTATGCACTTTTCCAATAGCCTGGCTGATACCGACTGGAAGCAAGCCACTTTTTGTAGTCAATGTCGGCCAAAGCTGATAAAATAATGTTTGTTTGAACCTCACCCCCTTGGTCCCCCTCTCCTTTTTAAGGAAAGGGGGAAGATAGTTTAGAAGAGGAGTTGATAAAGTAATGAATGGAGGTATAGACGTATGAGAAAAGTAGCTGTAGTTGGCGTTGGGATGACGAAATTCAGCGGCAAGCAAGATAAGACAACCGTTGAACTGTTTGCTGAAGCCGCCATCGACGCCATAAACGAGTCTAACTTGAAGCCAAAAGATATGCAGGCTTTGTTTATGGGCAACGCGTTGGGGGACTTCGCCGAGGGACAGGCACAACCGCAAGCTTTTGCCGCCGACTATATCGGCGCCTCGCATATACCGGCCAACAAATACGAAAACGCCTGCGCTTCATCCAGCGCTGCCTTCCGAGATGCCTTCATGTGGGTGGCTTCAGGATTCTATGACATAGTTCTGGCCGGTGGCGCTGAGACCGCTGCCAAGATGGGCACGCCTTTAGCCACCCGGACCTTCGCCATGGCCAGCGACAGCCGTTATGAATACCCAAGCGGAATCACCTTCCCCGGCGTCTTTGCACTGCTTGCCCACCTTTATGCAAAGAGGTACGGCATACCGCTGGAAAAGCTCAAGCAGCAGATGGCTCAAGTTACTGTCAACTCCCACTACTACGGCGCACGCAATCCCAAAGCCCAATTCCAAAAAGAGATAACTGTAGATGATGTGCTCAACAGCTTTATGGTATGCCAACCTCTCCAGCTCTACGACTGCTGCCCCTTCTCCGATGGTGGTTCAGCCATCATTCTAGCTTCAGAAGAAAAAGCTAAGAAGCTGACCAATAAGCCCGTTTATGTGGTCGGCGTCGGTCAGGCTTCAGCTGGAAACCTGCTCAGCCAGAAAGAGTACCTGCCGCGGCTCAGGTCTAGGGAACTGGCTGCCGAGCAATCCTATAAAATGGCCGGGCTTACACCCAAGGATATAGATGTAGTTGAGCTTCACGACTGCTTCAGCATAGCTACAATCGTTGCCCTAGACAGCCTCGGATTCTTCGAATTCGGTAAATCCGGTGAGGCTGTGGAGAAAGGTGAGACCAGGCTCGGAGGCAAGATACCGGTAAACCCGTCCGGCGGCCTAAAAGCCAAGGGGCACCCGATAGGCGCCACTGGCACTGCTCAGGTATATGAAATAGTGAAGCAGTTGAGAGGCGAATGCGGTGAACGCCAGGTCGAAGGAGCCAAGATAGGCATGACCGATACACTTGGTGGAGATGGTGGCACACTTTGCAACGTGATTCTGAAGAGGGGCTGGTAATACGACCGCAGTCTAATTCCGAAGGAGGCTAAAAGTGGAACATAAACTTAGTTTCAAACAATATAATGAGGCGCTTAAACAAAACAAACTGCTGGGATTGAAATGCAAACAGTGTGGCAACATAATTGTGCCACCGAAAATAGCCTGCGGAAATTGTTCCAGCACCGAACTAGACATCGTGGAATTGAGCGGCAAGGGCAAGATACAGACTTTTACCACTGTTTTCGTGGCACCAGAAGGACGTGAGGGAGAATGCCCGTATGTCATAGTTCTGGTGGAACTAGACGAAGGGCCGTGGATAATGGGTAACCTGACCGGCATTGACCCAAGCAAAGTGACCATGGAGATAATGGGCAAAAAAGTGCAGATGGGGCATGCGGTCTTCCCCGGGGACAAGTATTCTGCTGGTGACGAAGCCAAGCCGCTCTTCAGCCTAGGGACTTAAAGGCTATTGACATCGAAATACGTCACCGTTATACTCATTGTCAAAAGTATCAGGAGGTAGACATGAAGAAGGTGTTTTTATTCGGTTTGCTATTATTGCTGATCAGCGGCCTAGCACTGAGTTCTCTCGCCTGCTGGCCTACATCAACAACTACAGAGACTACCACCACAAGCGTGCCAACCATCGTGGCATTCTCCGCCACTTCAACCGATATAACGGAGGGAGAGTCAACAACGCTGCTCTGGAACGTTACCAACGCCACCAGTATCCAGATAGACCAGAACGTCGGCAGCGGATTGGCGGCGGCCGGAACCACTTCGGTTTCGCCAAGTTCCAGCACAACCTATACGTTGACTGCCAGCAATAGTGCCGGAAGCGTTACACAGTCCGTGACCGTCACTGTAACTTCATCAACTTCAACTACACCACCACCGGCGCTGCCACCCAATATAGTGGTCTTCGATATCAGCCCGAATACTATCCATCACCCACCCGGACCTGGACCCAACAAGGCGGTAATGCGCTGGGAAGTACAAAATGCTGCCAGCGTGACCATAAACGGCATATCAGAGTCTCACAGCGGGAACAGAATACTCACGCCGGCGCTGGGAACCCATACCTACACGCTCAGAGCCACAAATGCTCAAGGTACCGTAACCAGAGTCCAGGTTCTTCATGTAGTGCCATGAGGCAGTTTGGTTTAACAAGCTACGTATCTAAGGCCTGAGTAGCCAGCAAATAAATACGGGAGGTGATAATTCCCGTTTGATAGTTAAGGGTGGTCTACGAGTGATATTGTAGACCACCCTATGCATGCTAGAAACTTGCTTATGTTTAAAATAGAAAAGTGACAAAACAACCAGCTTTAGTTCAAGCATTACTTAAACCTGAAACCTATCCTCATAAACCGCAAAAGGTAGAGTTGGTGCAGACCCAGATGTCATTCCTGTTTCTCAGCGGCGACTACGTCTACAAAATAAAAAAACCGGTTGATTTGGGCTATCTGGACTACACCACACTGGAGAAGCGCCGCTTCTTCTGCCAGCAGGAAATAGAACTGAACAGACGCCTTTGCCCCGACGTCTATTTGGAAGTCGTGGCTATAGTCAGCAGTCGGGGGCAAATTCACCTCGGCGGCAAGGGAAAGATAATCGAATATGCAGTGAAAATGAAACAGCTACCTCAGGAGCGGATGATGGACAGGCTTTTGCCCCAGGATTTGGTGACCGAGGAGATGGTGCTAAGGGTAGCTGAAAAACTGGCGGCATTTCACGACAAAGCCAAAACAAGCCCGGAAATCAGCGCCTACGGTAAACTGGACGCCGTTAAGGTAAACACCGATGAAAACTTTGCCCAGACCGAGAAATATATCGGCGTTTCCATCACTGCCCAGCAATATCGCCAAATCAAGGTTTACACCGATAACTTCGCTGAATCGAATAAGTCCCTGTTTGATAACCGAGTCAAGGACGGCAGGATAAGAGATTGCCATGGCGACCTTCACGCTGCCCACGTCTGTCTCAGCAATGGAATCTATATCTACGACTGCATCGAGTTCAATGACAGGTTCAGATATGGTGATGTTGCTTCCGAAGTCGCCTTCCTGGCTATGGACCTGGACCGCTTTCAACGAGCCGACCTGTCCCAGGCTTTCGTCAATGCTTATGTCAGCTTTAGTCAGGATAAAGAACTGCTCCAGCTGCTAAACTTCTACAAGTGTTATCGCGCCTATGTTCGGGGCAAAGTAGCCAGTTTCATGCTGGATGACCCTCATGTCCCGGAGGAGGAAAAGACAAACGTTCTGGCTGCCGCTAAGAGGTATTTCGAGCTTGCCGAGTCATATATATGATATATTAGGAATGGAGTAAGCTAAATCGGATTAGGTGAACGTTGGGCTTGTCTATATAGTAGCGGATAAAAAGAGGCAATAGATTGAGACAGCCGTTTGTTGGATTTGTGGAAAACGAGTTGGGGACCAGGTTCTTGCTTATTGTTTGTGGCCTGCCCGGTACCTGGAAAACCGAGACGACTGAGGAAGTGTCCAAGATTAAGGGTTATCCGCTCCTTCGAACTGACCTGATTAGACTGGAGGTACTGAAAAACGAGGACATATTTGATGAGAAAGTCGCCTCTAACATGGATAAACGGACACTGGTCTATGATGAGATGTTCACCCGAGCCGAGGAGATTCTAAGTGAGGGCGATGGCGTGATTCTCGATGCCACTTTCGTCACGCAGTCATTAAGAAGACGTGCCGCTGCCATAGCCACCAAACACAACCTGACCTTTATCATCATGCAGACAGACTGTCCACAGGAAGTGTCCATCGCGCGGATACTAAAGCGCACCAAGGAAGATTATGAATCGAACGCGCTAACCGAAGAAGCCTACTTCAGCAATAAAAAGAAGTTCGAAGAAGTAAATCTGGACGACTTAAAGGGCTTGTATCCTAACCTTAATATTATCCACTTCATAGTTGATACCCGTAATGACCAGCCTGAGGACTGGTACATCACCAACGTGCAAAAGAAATAGATGAAAATAGACTTGCACATCCATGATTGGATGTTGTGCTCAAGTACTCTTTCATGCAGACAGATTTCAGATAAATTATAATAAGGAGTAGCCCATGAGTATAAAGAGCTACGATGTTAAAGACACCTCCCTGGCTTCAGCCGGCAAGCTGCGCATCGAATGGGCCGGTCGGGAGATGCCGGTAATCAAGCTAATTAGACAAAGATTTTCCAAAGAAAAGCCTTTGAAAGGTGTACGCATTTCTGCCTGTCTCCATATCACCACAGAGACAGCCAACCTGGCCTTGACTCTAAAAGATGGTGGCGCCGAGCTGGTTTTATGCGCCTCAAACCCACTGAGCACCCAAGATGATGCGGCGGCAGCGCTTGTTGAATACGGCCTGCCCACCTTCGCCATCAAGGGCGAAGATAACAAGACATATTATAAGCACATAAATTCTGCACTGGAGCATAAACCGCATCTCACCGTAGACGATGGTGCTGACCTGGTCAGCACCGCCCATCGGGAAAAGACTCAACTTCTACGAAGTATAATAGGCGGCACTGAGGAAACCACCACCGGCGTGATAAGATTGAGAAATATGGCCGATGAAGGCAAACTGAAGTATCCCATTGTCGCCGTGAACGATGCTAAAACCAAACACTTTTTTGACAACCGCTATGGCACGGGACAGAGCACCATCGACGGCATCACCCGAGCCACTAATGTTCTGTGGGCGGGGAAAAAGGTAGTGGTCTGCGGCTACGGCTGGTGCGGCAGGGGTATAGCCCGAAGAGCCCAAGGGATGGGCGCCTGGATAATCGTAACCGAAGTCAATCCTATCTCAGCCCTCGAAGCCGCCATGGATGGCTACCAGGTTATGCCTCTAATCGAGGCGGCTAAGATTGGGGACATCTTTATCACCACCACCGGAGATATCAATGTTATCGATAAGGCTCACTTCTCCCAGATGAAGGACGGGGCTATTCTGGCCAACAGCGGCCATTTCAATGTCGAGATAAACATATCGGCACTGGAGAAATTAGCCAAGTCGAAAAGGCAGATGCGCCCCTTTGTTGATGAGTATAATTTGGCTGACGGACGCCGGCTTTATCTCCTGGGTGAGGGCAGGCTGATAAATCTGGCGGCGGCCGAGGGACATCCCGCCAGCGTCATGGACATGAGCTTTGCCAACCAGGCACTATGCCTTGAATATCTGGTCAAGAATAAGGGGAAGCTTCAACCAAAGGTTTACCCCGTGCCCGAAGAAATAGATAATGAGATAGGTCGACTGAAACTCAAAGCCATGAACATAGCCATCGATTCTTTAACCAAGGAACAAAAGAAATACCTAGAAAGCTGGGAGGAGGGGACATAGCCTGGAAAAGGGCTTAATATGAAATACATTGGTTTAGACAATAAAGAAGGGATTGTAAACCGCTTTGCCGAGCATGTGTCTTCGGGTAAGGTGGAGACGTTCAAAATGTTCGGCCTGGACTTTGTCTTCGGCCGCAGAGAAGGGGCTTATGTCTGGGATGCCACCAGCGACAAAAGGCTGATTAACTGCCACTGCAATGGAGGCGTATTCAATCTGGGGCATCACAATCCCAAAATCATCGCTGCCCTAATGAATAGCCTTAAGGAGCTTGATATCGGCAACCACCATTTTGTCAGCGAGCAACGGGCAATACTAGCAGAAAGGTTGGCACAGTTAATCCCGGGCGACATCACCTACACTGTCTTCGGTGTCAGCGGGGGCGAAGCCATCGACCTAGCCATCAAACTGGCCAGGGGCTATACCGGCAAGCTCAAAATCATCTCAGCTTTGGGCGGCTATCACGGACATACCGGCCTGGCACTGGCTACCGGTGATGAGCAATACCGTCAGCCTTTCGGCCCCAACCCACCTGGTTTTGTCCAGGTGCCTTTTGGCGACATCGCTGCACTGAAGCAAGCTATGGATAAAAACACGGCAGCAATGATATTCGAGACCATACCCGCCACATCCGGAATGCCGATACCGCCAGCAGACTTCTTCCCACAGGTAAAGAGCCTCTGCAGTGAGAACGGCGCCTTATTGATTATTGACGAGGTCCAGACCGGGCTGGGACGCACCGGCAAGCTCTGGGGAATCGAACATTACGATGTAGTGCCGGATATCATGGTCATCGGCAAGGGTCTATCAGGCGGAATTTACCCCATGAGCACCACGTGTTTCAGAAAGGAATTTGAATCCTTCTTTCACGAACACCCGTTCATCCATGTGTCCACATTTGGAGGCGCCGAAGTAGGTTGCCCAGTGGCCTTGGCAGTGCTGGAGGAGTCATCTCGCCCTGAATTCCTTGAGCACGTGCATGAGTTGGCTGAGGTCTTTGCCCAAGGTTTCAAGGAACTTAAGACAAAGCATCCAACCATATTGGTTGGCCTGCGGCAACTGGGGCTGATGATGGGCATTGAGATGATAAATGAACAATGCGGGCCGATAATGACCAAGGTCTGCTATGACCACGGTATACTCTCCATCTACGCTAACAACGATAGGCGAGTCAGTCAGCTATTGCCGCCTTTGAATATAGACAAGGAGATTGCATACGAGATACTAGAGCGTCTGGACGGCGCTCTCAAGGATACCAAAGATTTTCTTAGCCTCTAATGGGGGAAACGGCGACATGAAGATAAACGCAGACTTACTGAAAGAATTCGAGAGGGGACTTGACCCAAGTCACCCAGAGAACAGCAAAATCCCAGCAAAGGTGCTGGGGTATGGGGAGATAAGCACCGTCTTTGCAATCGAAGGCGAGCCAAAACTGGCCTGCAAGCGCATGCCCATTTTTAGACACCAAGAAGAGCTAGACCAATACAAAACCATCTACGATGAGTACAACCGCATACTAAATGACCAGGTAGGCATAAATGTGCCACCATTCGGTTTTGTTTCTTTCGCCTGCGATGCTGGATACATAGTTTGCTTTGATGTTCAGGAAAAGCTGCCTTCAGAATCCTTCGGCGATAAACTCATCCATATCCTCAAAGACGATGACTTAATAACTTTCTTCCGCCTTGTCTTGAAACAGCTAAAAAAGGTCTGGGATTTTAACGAAAAAGGCACCGGCATCCAAATAGGTATTGACGGACAGATATCCAACTGGGCAATAAGGGGTCTCAACCCCAACAGTCCGCACATAGACTCAAAGACGCAACTCTACTACATCGACACCAGCACCCCATTTATCCGAAAGAACGGTAAAGAGCAGCTCGATCCAGAATTATTCCTGCGCAGCGCGCCCTCCTTTCTCCATTGGCTGATCCGCTGGCTCTTCCTAAAAGATGTCATGACTCGCTATTATAACTTCCACCTGGTTGTGGTAGACCTTATCGCCAATTTCTATAAGGAGCAGCGCCCTGAGCTAATTCCAAAGCTAGTTCAGGTCGCCAATGACTTCTTTGCCAAGGAGGCAAAAGGCTTAGAGATAAAACCTATTACTGCCGAGGAGGTACGCTCGTATTACAAAGAAGATGCTCTAATATGGACCATCTTTCTGGCGATGAGACGACTGGACCGCTTTATACACAGACGAATTTTACACAAGCCTTATATATACATACTGCCGGGCAAGATAAAGAGGTAGGTGCCCCTAACCAGGTGCCTTTAACAATGAATAAACATGAGGAGAAAAAATTGTCAAACAGCTTTAACACCACGGCTTCCTATTTTTTTGCCTCGGAGTCGGTCACTGAGGGGCATCCAGATAAGCTCTGCGACCAGGTCGCTGATGCTGTCCTCGATGCCATAATAAAGCAGGATCCCGTTGCCAGGGTTGCCTGCGAGGTTGCCGTAACCGTGGGCCTGGTGATTGTTCTGGGCGAAATTACCACCAAGTGCTATATAGAAATACCTGACATTGTGCGTCAGGTGGTCAAAGACGTGGGCTATATCAAGCCGGAGTACGGCTTCGATTATGAAAGCCTGGGCACACTGGTATCCATTAAGAAACAATCGGCCGATATCTCCGCAGGCGTAACCAAATCAAAGGAAGCCAGAGAGGAAAGGAAAATCGACGAGCTGGATAAGACCGGCGCCGGCGACCAGGGGATGATGTTCGGTTTCGCCTGTAACGAGACACCAGAACTGATGCCACTGCCCATATCACTGGCACACAAGCTGTGCCGCCAATTGGCTAAAGTCAGGAAGGACAAGACCATACCCTATCTCCGCCCCGATGGCAAATCACAGGTAACCGTGGAATACGACCACGGCAAACCTAAAAGGGTGGACGCTGTAGTCATCGGCGCTCATCATGACCCTGGCATCAGCCGCGACCAAATGGAGCAAGACATAAAAGAGAAGGTTATCAAGGCCGTCATCCCATCAAAGTTCCTGGATGATAAAACAGCTTATTACATAAATGGCGCTGGACAGTTCGTCATCGGTGGCCCGGTATCAGACACCGGCTTCACCGGCCGCAAGATATTAGTCGATACCTACGGTGGCTATGCCCGCCATGGCGGTGGAGCCTTCTCAGGCAAAGACCCTACCAAGGTCGACCGGTCCGCCAGCTACATGACACGGTATATTGCCAAGAACATCGTCGCTGCCGGGCTAGCTGACCGCATCGAAGTGCAGGTTTCCTATGTCATCGGCGTTGCCCACCCGTTATCCATCTCCTGCGAGACCTTTGGCACAGGCAAGGTGCCTGACAAAACCATCACTGACCTGATTAAGAAGCACTTTGACCTCCGCCCTGAAGCCATTATCAGGCACCTCGACCTTCGCCGCCCGATTTATAAGCAAACCGCCGCTTACGGGCATTTTGGCAGGGACGACCTCGACCTGCCCTGGGAAAAAACGGACAAAGCCAAAATATTGAAAGCCGAAGCAGGATTAAAAGGCTAAGAAGGAAACACATGAATAAGGCTATCAAATTCGGCACTGACGGCTGGCGAGCAGTTATCGCTGAAGACTTCACCTTCGCCAACGTCCGAGCCTGTGCCCAAGGGGTAGCCGACTACTTAAAACAGGCTAAGCTTGCTGAGCGCGGGCTGGTTATCGGCTATGACACCCGTTTTGCTTCAGAAGACTTCGCTGCCGCTGCTGCCGAAGTGCTTGCTGGCAACAAGATTAAGGTGCATCTTTGCTCCAAAGCAGCGCCGACACCGGTTATAAGCTATGCCGTCACCGCCACCAAGTCAATCGGCGGCATAATCATCACCGCCAGCCATAATCCCGGACGCTGGAACGGCTTCAAATACAAAGATGGGGCTGGAGCCAGTGCTCCGTCTGAGGTCGCCGTAGAAATAGAGAAGAATGCCAACGAAGTCCTATCCACAGGCGGGGCGAAGCGACTTCCCCTGGCTGACAGCCTGAAAAATGGGCTGATAACATACCTCGATCCGGACCCGGCGTACTTCAATCAGCTAAAACGACTTGTTGACCTGGAAGCTATTCGCCGCAGCCAATTAAAGGTCATTGTCGACTCTATGTATGGGGCTGGCATCGGCTATTTCAAGGAGCTTCTCAAAGGTGGTGAAATAGAAATCATCGAGATTAACGGTGATCGAAATCCATCATTCCCCGGAATCAACCCCGAGCCTATAGCCAAAAATCTAAACAAGCTTTCCAGCCTTATTAAGGAACATAAGGCAGAGGTAGGTCTGGCAAATGACGGCGATGCCGACAGAATCGGCGTCGTCGATGAAAAAGGAAACTTCCTCAACCAGCTTCAGGTCTTCTCCTTGCTTGTCCTTTACTTCCTCGAAATCCGTGGTGAGCGAGGTCCCATAATCAAGACCTTGAGCGACACCGTTATGATTGACCGGCTGGGAAATCAATTCGATGTACCCGTCTATGAAACGCCGGTAGGCTTCAAATATGTAGCGCCGCTGATGATAGAGAAGGATGCCCTTATCGGCGGTGAGGAGAGCGGCGGCTACGGCTTCCGCGGTCACGTCCCTGAGCGCGACGGCATACTTGCCGGCCTGTATTTCCTCGACTTAATGATAAATACAGGCAAGACCCCATCACAACTGCTGGGATATTTGTTTAGCAAGGTCGGGCCCCACTACTATGACCGCGTTGATGTCCATATCTCCAGCGATGAACGCCAAATGCTATCTGACAGGCTGGCTAAGGGCGATGTCGGCTCCATCGCTGGTATAAAGGTAGCCAAACTGGACACCACCGATGGTTATAAATACTGCCTTGCTGATGATTCCTGGCTGCTCATCCGCTTTTCCGGCACCGAGCCGCTCATCCGCATCTATGCCGAAGCTAACAGCACGAAACAGGTGCAGAAGTTGCTGGAAAGCGGTAAAAAGCTGTTAGGGCTTTAAGATATGGTCAATTTGGACGACGTTCAAGTATATAAACAGCTCGACCCAGCAAACATGCTGGAGCACCTCCACGGCTTGCCCCAGCAATGCCGTGCTGCTTGGCAGAAGGCTAAAGATTTTGAGCTACCCAAAGATTACGCCACCATTGATAAAGTGGTAATTCTGGGCATGGGCGGCTCGGCAATAGGCGGTGATTTAGTCCGCAGCCTGCTTTCAGCAAAAATCAAGCCCATCATCTTCGTCAATCGCGATTACGACCTGCCAGATTTTGTTGACGAAAGGACGCTGATTATCGCCTCGAGCTACTCAGGAAATACCGAGGAAACGCTGTCTGCTTTTTCTCAGGCTCTGAAAAGGAAGTGTAAAAAGCTGGCGATGACCACCGGCGGCAAGCTGAAGACTATAGCTGAAGATGCTAAAGTGCCGGTTTTCATTATAGACCATACCTCCCAACCCCGAGCAGCCCTGGGCTATAGCTTCATGCCCCTTATAGCTTTTCTGCAAAAGCTAAGCCTACTCGAAGACAAAACGGCTGAGATCGAGGCGATGATTCAAGACCTTGAGGGGCAATTGGAAGAGCTTAGGGAAACCGTCTCAACTAGCTCAAATCGAGCCAAGAAGCTATCTGCCACGCTGCACGGCAGAATAGCCGTGATTTACGGCGCCGGTATTCTCTCTGAGGTCGCCCACCGCTGGAAGACACAAATTAACGAGAACAGCAAGGCCTGGGCTTTCTACGAGACTTTCCCTGAACTCAACCACAACGCTGTAGTCGGCTACCAGTTCCCCCCGGAACTGGCCTCAAAGATGTATGTACTCCTGCTCCGCTGTCCTTCTATCCATCCACGAATCTTGATTCGCTACCAGGTGACTAGCGAGCTCCTGAAACAGAACGACATCAGCCACGAGATTATTAATAGCCAGGGCGAAGGTGAACTGAATCAGATGATGAGCCTGATTTACCTCGGCGATTGGGTTAGCTATTACCTGGCCATCCTCTACGAAACAGACCCCACGCCGGTAAAGGTAATTTACCATCTGAAAAAGCGGCTAAGTGAAGCGAAGTAGGCTGTTCCCTTTTCAATCCCCCTGCCGCCTGTTTATCTGATCAGTGACGTCCTGATGTTTTTTGTCATTTCGAGAAGTGCCAGCAATGTGGCGATCTCGGGCGCAGAGGTAAAGTGGAAAATGACGTTTTTTCATAAACACGGAGGTGAACCTAATGAGAAGTCTAGTGATTGATTTTAAAGCAGCACTTCTGATTCTGGCAGCTTTCCTTTTGATGGGAACGAATATCAGTTGTGGTACCCCAAGTCAAGAAAAGGCGGTCACGACCCCCGAAGTTCTCAGTAAACACTGCGAGGAAGCTATCGGCGAGCCACGAGTTGAGCAGATTTCCGAGCATGTCTGGGTCGCCCTGGGTTACGATCAGGCCAATACCGCCTTGATACACACTGAAGACGGCAATGTAATAGTGGATGTTTCAATGAGCCCGGTAGCAGCCAAGGCGGTTAAGCAAGCGCTACTAGAAAAAGCTCCCGCTGGCCCGATTAAGGCGATCATCTACACGCACAGCCATATTGACCACGTAGGCGGTGCCTCGGTGTGGGCAGAAGAGAACACGCAAATATGGGCGACGGATGCCTTCATCGAGCACTTCTTCAAGCAATATGGATTGTTCATAAAGGCAGAAACCACACGCGGCGTGCGCCAATTCGGATTCAATGTACCACAGGAAGAGTTGCCCTGCTGTGCCATCGGCGCACGCACTTATTACCAAGCCTCATTTGAAAGCGGGGTTCTAATGCCTACACATACTTTCCCCAAATCTAAGACCCTTGAAATCGGCGCCCTGCAAATTGAAATGCGCAAGGGATACGGAGAAACTCACGACCAGCTTTTCGTCTGGATACCTGAAGATAAGACCTTAATCCCTGCCGATAATTTCTACTGGGCGTTCCCCAATCTCTACACTATCCGTGGAACCAGCCCCAGACCTGTTGATGAGTGGATTAAGAGCCTGGATGAAATGCGGCGGTTGGAACCAGAACACCTAGTACCCATGCACACAAAACCGATTCACGGCAAGCAGGAAATCGCCGAAGCTTTGACGAACTACCGTGACGCCATCCAATGGGTTCGGGACGAGGTGGTTAGAATGGCAAATAGAGGAGAGGACATTGACACTATAGCCGAAAACATAAAGCTTCCTACCCACCTGGCTGAGAAACCTTACTTGCGCGAACTATACGGACAGGTTGACTGGTCCGCCCGTGGTATCTACACCAATTCGCTGGGATGGTTCGACGGCAGGCCGGATGAGCTTTACCCACTTCCTCATAACGAGGTGGCCAAGCGAGAGGTGATGCTTATGGGCGGGCCAGAAAAGGTGCTGGAGCTGGCCAACCAGGCTCTGCAATCAAATGATACACGCTGGGCTATACATTTGTTAGCAAAACTTCAAGACAGCGGCCTGGCAGGTGGTGAACTTGGCAAACTGCTGCGTGAAAGGCGGGTAGAAAGTTATAATCAATTAGCAGAAACAGTTGCTAACACTAACGGCCGGGCTTACCTGCTGGAATCGGCACTGGAACTCAGTCAAGACATTCCTGAACCCCAAAGTCCAAGAATCAGTGAGAAGATGGTCTCAAGCATTCCACTGGAAACAATATTTTCACACATGGCAGTCCGCCTGAATCCCGAAAAATCCAGCAACGTTCAAGAATCCGTGCACTTTGTCTTCCCCGATGAAAACAAGCAATTCGTAGTTACGGTGCGAAACGGAATTGCCGAAATAGTCGAAGGTGAACCGCTGCCGGGCACGCCTGAGCCGGTAGCTATAATCTCCGCCGATTCTCAAGCCTATCGCATGGTGGCCATGGACATATTAAACCCAGTATCAGCATATACATCGGGTAAGATAAAGATAGAAGGCAGCTGGCCGGGATTCTTGAAGTTTATGGGTCGTTTTCAAACCGCAGGGTTTAACAAATGAAGCCGTGATATTTCTGCTCGGTATTCCGTAAAATAGCACCACAACCGGTGAAAGGAGGCTCTGTATGAGACCTAAGATATTTCTTGTCCAATCCGAAGAGCTGGGGAGGGGGGACGAGCAACTGGGCTCTATGCTCATGGCTAGTTTTCTGCGGTTGCTCGGTGAAAGCGAAGATAAGCCAGGCAGTATGATATTCTGGAATGCTGGGGTACGCCTGCTTTGTCAAGGCTCCAAAGTTCTGGAACATTTGAAACAGCTTGAGGAACGGGGTGTGGAGCTTTTAGCCTGTACCACCTGTCTCGAGTATTTCGACTTAATGGACAGGCTGGCAGTCGGCAAACCGACAACCATGATGAAGTCCATCCAATCCATGCTGGATAGCGATGTCGTCAGCCTGTAACTTGAATGTCCCAGAAATGGCAAGAAGGGATTGACAAAAGGTGTATAATCCTGTTAAGGGCGTAACGATAAACTTAATAGAATAACAGGGTAGTGGGGGCAAGTAAGCAGCGTCTGTAGAAGGGTCACTTGGACGCCGTGGAGCCAATAGTGAAACCGACCACATAGGTGGTCGGTTTTTGTTTTTAAACGATAATCTCCGAGGTGTCTTGCCCCTGTGGTAACGAAACTCAGAAAGGAGGTGTAAAATGAAGTTTATGTCATTGGGATTGTACGATGTCGCTAAGTCGGCGGAGGTGGCGAAAGCTGCTGATCAATTACTGAGCAATCCGCCACCCGGATTTAAGTTATTGGCTCAGTACGTATGTCTCGGAAGACCTTTTGATGGCATTCCGCCGAACACAATGGTAAGCGTGGCCATCGGTGAGACTGATAGTGCCGAGGCAATAGCCGCCGTCAGCTATCCACTTCAGCTCGCAGGTGTAACGTTCTATAGAGTACCTCTCCTAGAGATACCTGTGGCCGGCGCGACAGCGGTGGAAAAGAAATTAAAGGGCTGAAGGCTTGCTTATTAACTCCCGCCGAAACTTTACCGCTTTGTGTATTGAGGTGCTTTGCGGGCGCGCTTGAGTCCGTACTTCTTGCGCTCTTTTACTCGGGCGTCACGGGTTAACAACCCTTCCTGACGCAGGAGGGGTTTGAACTGTTCGTTAGCCTTGACCAAGGCTCGAGCAATGCCATGTCGAATAGCCTCAGCCTGCCCTGTGATACCACCACCGGTCACCTTGATCTCACCATTATACTTCCCCACAGTATCAGTAGCCCTGAAGGGGTGTTCAATGGTATGTCGATGCTCAAGGCTAGGGAAAACCTTCTGGTAGGGCTTGCCATTAACAATAATCTCCCCCTTGCCTCCTGAGAACAGCTTCACTTGTGCTATAGCGCACTTGCGCTTGCCTGTACCGCGGTCATAGGTCTGAGTAGTCACGAAATTCAACTCCCTTTTTCAGTTGTTTTCATACCAGCGACCTGCGCCTGATGAGGATGGCTATCACCGACATAAACCTTTAGCTTTTTAAACATAGCTCTACCCAATCGATTATGCGGCAGCATACCTTTAACTGCGTGCTCAATCACTCTGGTAGGATGAGTAGCCATCATCTTTTCATAAGTCTCAGCTTTTATGCCGCCAGGGTACCCCGAATGCCGATAGTAGGTTTTCTGCTTGGCTTTTTTCCCTGTAACTCTAACCTTAGCTGCATTGAGCACAATGACATAGTCGCCAGTATCAAGATATGGAACGTATATCGGCTTATGCTTACCCATAAGCAAGGTTGCTATCTGGGTGGCGAGCTTGCCTAAGGTCTTCCCAGAAGCATCTATAACATGCCACTGACGTTCGACATCTTTAGCTTTGGTTGAATAAGTTTTCATGCTGCCAGCTCCAGACTGTTGGGATAATTGACTTTAGTAAGACAAAGACCATAAGCCGGTGCCGTCGGCCCGGCCAGGCCCAGCGTCTTTGTCTCCATAATCTGATGAAATTCCTCAAGCCCTACTTTACCTAATCCTACCCTTATTAGCAAGCCTAAGGTATTGCGAACCTGATGAGGTAGAAAAGAATTGGCCATCATGCGATAAGTGACCAATTCATCATCCTTTGTCACCCTGGCTGCGTAGACATTACGCACCGTGCTTCTCAGCTTGCCTAGAGCGGTAGCAAAGGAGGCGAAATCGTGTTCACCTTCAAGAAATTTACATGCCTTATTCATAGCTCTAATATTCAACTTCCCGGGTACAAAATATGCAAAGCCCTCGAACAGAGGTGACCGAGTTGAACTATTTAATATGTAATAATCATATTCTCGGCTCACAGCATCACGCCTGACGTTAAAATCCACATTCACTTTACAAGCACCCTTAACCGCAATATCTCTGGGCAAATAGTAGTTTAAAGCTCTAACAAAAGTCTGTGGAGGTAAGGCAGACTTAGTCCGGAAGCTAATTACCTGTCCCCTGGCATGTACGCCAGAGTCAGTCCGGCTGGCAGCTATTACACGGCTGCTTTCTCCAGTAACTTTTCTTATAGCGCCTTCCAGTTCAGCTTGAACCGTAGGCAAGTTAGCCTGCCACTGGAAGCCATAATAATTTCTGCCGTCATACTCCACAACCAGAACGATCTTGTTAAAACTGTTAAAGAGCTTCACCGATACGGTTTCTTCTTATTCTACCATCTCAATCTGAGCCAGCCGCGCTCCATCACCGACTCGGCGTCCCAATTTGACTATCCGCGTATATCCACCGGGACGTTCCACATACCTGGGCGCAAGCTCGTTAAATATCTTGTCAACAAGCTTCTTATCAGTAACAAAAGCCAGAGCCCGACGCCGAGAAGCAAGATTGCCCTCTTTTCCCAGAGTGATCATCTTCTCGGCCAGACTCCGAATCTCCTTCGCCTTTGCCTCTGTAGTGACAATTTTCTCGTATTTAACCAAATCAGCCACCAAGTTACGGTACAGTGCCCAACGGTGCGCCGTAGGCCTACTCAGTTTTCGTCCAGCTATACGATGTCTCAATCTGTAGTCTTCCCTTCAATTTCTTCAGCACTTTCGGTTTGCTCAGAAGCCGAAGCGCTTGATGCTCTCTTCTTCTCCTTTTTCTCCTTAGCCTCGGGGATAAAAGGCAAGTTAAGCAGTTTAAGAGCTGCCTCTACTTCCTCTCTAGATTTGGCACCGAAACCAGCTAAGGCACATAAACCATCGAGGCCTCTTTCCAAAATCTGGCCCAACGTGGTAACACCACCTCTTCTTAAGCTGTTATAGGTATGTGTGGATAGATGCAACTGATCCAGAGGCATCAAGTATTGCTCTGGTGGAATCAGCCGTTGCCACACTACCTCGGCTCCCGCTTGAGTAATGGCTTTGGTCAGTTCGCGGAAACAACCAAACTGCTCTATTAGTACAGCTGCACTCTGGCTAATTGCCTCTATCGGAGATACCGAGCCATCGGTCCAGATTTCCAAAATAAGCTTCTCTTGTTTACTTCCCTCTCTAAGGCTACTAGGCTCAACTGAGTAATTGACTTGACGAACCGGAGTGAAAATAGCATCTATGGGAATCGCCCCAATGGGTAGGCTGTCGCTGGAACTGGCCGGCACATAACCTCTACCTATCTCAACATTAAACTCGATATCAAGTTTAGCCTTTGGCGAGTCCAGGGTAGCCAGATAAAGCTCAGGGTTAACAATTTCGAAATCCGCCGATGGCTTAATGTCACCCGCACAGACTTGCCCTTCTCCCTCAACCTCCAGTCTTAGCTTCCCAGAGTGCTGGGCAAAATGACGAATGCGTATCGCTTTGACGTTAAGCAGAAAATCTATAGTATCCTCTTTAACGTGGGGGATTGTTGAGAATTCATGCTGGACACCATTAATCATGACCCAAGTTATTGCAGCACCAGGCAGAGAGCTAAGAAGCACCCTGCGTAGGCTATTACCTAATGTGACTCCGAAACCGTCCTCCACAGGTTCAGCAATAAAACGGCCATAGGTTTCGGTGCCTTCGACACATTCTACCTTTGGTAGTGCTAATCCTGCCAAGAGGCCTCCTTATCGGGAATAGTATTCAACGATAGCTTTTTCATCAAACTTAACTTCAATATCTTCAGCCGTCGGCAAGTTGACGATTTGACCGACCAGTTTTTGTTTGTCCAATGCCAACCAACCGGGAACAGTTCTGCCCTCAATTTCTTGAACCAGGGTTTTGTAATATTCAGTTCTAGTACTGCTTTCTCGCCAAGCAATAGCATCACCGGGCTTCACCAGACAAGAGGGGATATCTGTCTTGCGGCTATTTAAGAGAAAGTGACCATGGCAAACCAGCTGTCTGGCTTGAGAGCGTGAGCTAGCAAAGCCCAACCGGTAAACCACATTATCTAACCGTCTCTCAAACAGAATTAAGAGGTTCTCACCAGTTATGCCAGGAAGCCTTTCCGCTTCAGCAAAGAATTTGCGGAATTGTCTTTCCAAAAGTCCGTAAGTATAGCGAGCCTTCTGCTTTTCCTGCAACTGAAGCCCACGGTCAGATTTCTTTGCGCGCCGCTTTTTTGCGATACCCCTATACCCAGGGGGGGTATCCCTGCGCTCCAAAGCACACTTTGAGGTAAAACACCTATCTCCCTTGAGCATTAATTTGTCGCCAACACGACGACACAAACGACAGTTAGCCTGTGTATACCTTCCCATTTCTACACTCGCCTTCTCTTACGAGGTCGGCAACCATTATGCGGAACGGGAGTTACGTCCCTAATGCCGGTAACCAAAATCCCTGAAGCCTGGATTGCTCGGATTGCTGCTTCGCGGCCGCTACCAGGACCGCGGATATATACCTCGACCTGACGCAAACCGTGTTCTTTGGCTTTCTGGGCAGCTCCTTGCGCTGCCAATTGAGCCGCATAGGGAGTGCCTTTTCGAGAGCCCTTAAACCCAGCTGTGCCGGAACTCCCCCAAGAGATGACATTGCCCTTCTGGTCAGTAAGAGTAATGATTGTATTATTAAAGGTGGATGTAATGTAAGCCTTGCCTTCAGCAATCTGCTTACGCTCTCGCCTTCTTACTCCGGTTTTCCTTTTCTTAGGCATATTCCTTTCGTCACTCCTTTATTTCTTAGCCGTTCCACGCCTTTGTCCGCGGCCAGCCACTGTCTTACGAAGTCCTCGCTTGGTCCGAGCATTAGTTCGTGTCCGCTGCCCTCGAACCGGCAATCCGCGACGATGCCTGAGGCCTCGATAACTGCCGATTTCAATAAGTCGCTTAATATTAAGATTAACTTCCTTTCGAAGTCCGCCTTCTACTTTATACTCTTTATCGATAATCTCACGAATACGGCTAACCTCCTGCTCGCTAAGGTCCTTTACCTTAGTATCAGGATTTACACCACTGGAAGACAGAATCCGACGGCTTAAATTAGGACCGATGCCATATATATACTGTAAAGAAATCCCTACTTTTTTATCTTTCGGAATGTCAACACCAGCGATACGTGCCATATCTTATCACTCCTACATTATCCTTGACGCTGCTTATGCTTAGGGTTCTGACAAATAACCCGAACTACTCCGCGGCGTCTGATAATCTTGCATTTATCACAACGACGTTTAACAGAAGATCGTACTTTCATGTAATCACCTTAAAGCAAAAAACCCTATAATGATAAACGTTGTCAGCACTTATGTCAAAAAGTAAACTTCTCATGATTACTTATTACTTGAACCGATAAGTAATTCTCCCCCGACTCAAATCGTAAGGCGAAAGCTCCACTAATACTTTGTCTGCCGGTAAAATTCTAATGTAATGTTTCCTCATCTTACCCGAAATATGAGCTAAAACCTCATGCCCATTAGCCAGCTCTACACGAAACGTAGCATTAGGTAAAGATTCAATCACTGTGCCTTCAACCTCTATTGCTTCCTTCTTAGGCATACTACACTTCTACTATATATTATAATAGAGTCAATATCTCTGCTTCATCTTCGCTAATAGCAATAGTATGCTCGAAATGTGCGGCGAGGCTGCCATCTGCAGTAAGCACCGTCCATCTGTTCTCAGCAAGCCGCGTCCGCCAGTCTCCAGCAGTCACCATCGGCTCCACTGCCAAAGTCATGCCCTTTCTTAAACGGGGGCCTTCACCAGGCGAGCCAAAGTTGGGCACCAAGGGGTCTTCATGCAAGTCTCTACCTACCCCATGCCCCGAATACTCCCGAACCACAGAAAATCCCCTTGTTTCAACATAGTTCTGGATAGCTGCCGAAACATCTCCTAGGTAAGCACCATTACATGCCGCCCTTATTCCAACCATCAAGGCGGCTTCGGTAACCGCTATGAGTTCCTTGGCTTTAGAACTAATTCTACCCACCCCAACCGTTATCGCTCCATCACCATGGAAGCCATCAACGATCGCTCCAAAGTCCAGGGAGACAATATCACCATCACTCAGCCGCCGTTCTCCGGGAATACCATGAACAATCTCATCATTCACCGAAACACATAGGTATGCAGGGAAGCCTCGATAACCCTTAAAAGAAGCTTTAGCCCCATATTTCTTCAGTTCGCTTGTAGCTACTGAGTCAAGGTGGCTGGTCTTAATCCCTGGTTTTATTTCTTCCTTCAATCTTTGTAAAGTTGTCGCTACAATTCTTCCAGCCTGACGCATAATAGCCACTTCCCCTAGTGACTTTATCACAGTCATTCGGCCTTCACCAACTTGGGCCCGAGAACATCAATTATCTCCTCGGATACCTCCTCTATGCCGAGCTTACCATCCACTGTAACAAGCTTGCCTGCTTTCTTGTAATAATCAAGGACAGGGGTAGTCTGAGCAAAATAGACTTTCAGTCGCTCTTTTACCGTCTCCTCATTATCGTCCGAGCGCTGATATAACTCGCCACCACATTTATCGCACTTCCCCGGAACTTTTGGCGGCGAAGCCACCTCATGGTAAGGTGCCTGGCACTTGCGGCATATCCAGCGCCCACTAAGGCGTTTTAACAGCTCCCTATCAGGCACCTCGATGTATATCGCTTTGTCGATGCTCCTTGCACGACCGATTAACATCTTGTCAAGCGCCTTGGCCTGCTCGATAGTTCGCGGAAAGCCATCAAAAACACAGCCTACTTTACAATCAGGTTCATTCAGTCGCTCTGAGATTAGCTGAATTGTAACTGCATCAGGAACCAGGGCACCTTTATCCATATAAGCTTTGACTGATTTCCCCAGCTTGGTTCCTTTCTCTACTGCCTGTCTAAAAAGGTCACCTGAAGCTATGTGAGCTAATCCCAATTTTCGTGAAATTATAGCTGCTTGAGTCCCTTTACCTGCCCCTGGAGCACCGAGAAAAACCAAAAACATTTGTGCATCTCCTTACCTAAGGAAACCTTCATAGCGGCGCATTGTCAGCTGTGCTTCTATTTGTTTCATGGTATCTAAAGCCACACCCACAACGATAAGAATACCAGTGCTAGATAAAGTCAGCACAGCAACATCTGTCATTTCTCGAACCAGGAACGGCATCACCGCCACAAAAGCCAAAAAGAGAGCCCCACCCCAGGTTATGCGGCTAATGACTTTGTTAAGGTAATCAGTCGTGGGGTTACCAGGGCGAACACCTGGGACAAAGCCTCCTTGGCGCTGTAAAGTCCGCCCCAAATCCATCTGCTCAAATATCACCATGGTATAGAAAAAGGCAAAAGCTACCACCATCAAGAAATAAAGCACCCAGTAAAACAAGCCCACGGGGAGAGGTGTACTGGGGTCGAACCACCTCATAATTGTGCTGGCAAAATTCGGATCCTGCCCCTGTGGGCTAGCAAAATAACTGGCTATCGTTCCTGGGAAAATCATCAGCGACATAGCAAAGATGAGGGGTATCATCCCGGCAGTATTCACCCGAAGAGGAATATGGGTTGAACCCGTTTGGCGATACATGCGAGCCCCACGGAAGGCAGTTCGTGCATATTGCACTGGGATACGTCGATGCCCCTCTGTAAATATAACTATAAGCGCCACCATGGCCAAGCCAACAATAAGAAAGGCGATCAGGCCGACCATGTTCTCTCTGGCAATAAGGCCACGACCGACCATTTCCGGCAAACCAGCCACAATGCCGCCAAAGATTATTATGGACACACCATTTCCAATACCTCGCTCAGTTATCAACTCACCAAGCCAGACAAGAAAGACTGTCCCAGCTGTCAGCGACAGTATTATAGCTATGGTAGGCAATGCTGTGGCTTGACCAATCGCGCCCTGGCTGCGCAGCAGCGCCAACTGAGCATAACCCTGAAGAGCTGCCAAAGGTACAGTTAACCAGTGAGTAAATTGATTAATCCTACGCCTCCCAGATTCCCCTTCTTGAGATAATGCCCTAAGTTGGGGAATAACCGGGACTAATAACTGCATAACGATGGAAGCAGTTATATAGGGATAAACTCCCATAGCCGCCACGCTGAAGTTCCTCATAGCCCCGCCACTAAACAGGTCAAGCATGCCCAAAAGTTGATTTTGCTCAAAAAGCTTTTGTAGCGCAGCGAGGTCCACACCAGGCATGGGAACATGAGCTATGAAGCGAAAAACTACCAGCATTCCTACAGTGAAAAGTAGACGCCGTCTCAAATCTGGAAGGGAAAAGGCATCAAGCAATGCTTGAATAAGACGTGGTCTACCTGACACTTGCTGCATCTTAAATACCCTCCACTTTTCCACCAGCAGCCACGATCTTCTTTTCAGCAGCGGCAGAGAATTTGTTAGCCTTTACTACAAGCGGACGATCGATGTCACCGTCGCCGAGAACCTTAACCGGATACCTAAAAGACTTAATCAGTCCAACTTCAAGTAACTCTTTTGGAGTAATCTCAGCATTAGGAGAAAACACTTTCAGATCGCCCACATTAACGATGCTGTACTCAGCTTTAAATATATTAACGAAACCGCGTTTCCGAGGCAAACGCTTAATTAAGGGTAGTTGCCCTCCCTCAAAACCGAGGCGAACTCCACCCCCAGAACGAGATTTCTGCCCTTTACAGCCTCGTCCTGAATAACTACCATGCCCGCTGCCATCGCCACGCCCCACGCGTTTTCTCTTGTGCTTGGCACCTGCTGGGGGCCTTAGGTTATGCTGCTGCATCGGTGATCACTTCCACTTTAACTAAATGATTGACTTTAACTATCATACCTCTAACCGGAGGAGAATCTTCATGCTCCACCGTTTCATGAAGGCGATGAAAACCTAGGGCTCTCAAGGTTCGCTTTTGCTCCTTGGCATAGCCAATATCGCTCTTTATCCATTTGATACGCAGCTTAGCCACTTAACTCAGCCTCCTTAATCTCAAGCTCAGCTTTGCGCCTTGCTACCGCCTCCTCAGGGTTCTTAAGGCTAGCTAAAGCCAACGCAGTCGCTCTAACTACATTAACAGGATTAGAGCTACCTAGAGACTTGCTAAGGACATCCTTTATACCTGCAGCTTCAAGCACTGAGCGAACACTGCCACCAGCGATGACTCCAGTCCCAGGCGACGCTGGTTTAAGCAATACCTTCGCCGCTCCTGACTTAGCCATAACCTCATGTGGTATAGTAGCCCCTGACATAGTTATCTTGCAAAGCCTCTTCCGAGCTGTAACACCAGCCTTGCGAATTGCTTCCGGTACCTCCTTGGCCTTGCCTAAGCCAACCCCCACATGTCCGTTTCCATCACCAACAACTACTAGAGCCCTAAAACGAAGTCGCTTACCACCTTTGACAACCTTAGTTACCCGGTTAAGTGACACTAGCTTTTCACTAAGGTCGAGCTCGCTAGCATCAACTTTGGTTTTCTCTTCAATTAGTTTCTTAATCGCTTTCATCCATAAGCCTCAAAAGTCTAGGCCAGCTTTCCTGGCAGCTTCCGCCAAATCTTTAACTCGTCCATGATACTTATAGCCGCCTCTGTCAAAAGATATCTGTTTAATCCCCTTATTCAAGGTACGCTGAGCCACAAGGGAACCAACCAGCTCAGCGCTTTCCGTTTTTCTCTTTCCTGTGATTTTGTCCCTTATCTCTGAATCCAAACTGCTCGCCGAAACCAGCGTCTGCCCAATAGAATCATCTACAACCTGAGCATAAATATGCTTCAAGCTGCGAAAGACGCAAAGCCTTGGCCTCGTCGCTGTACCGCTTAACTTGGCTCTAACCCGAACGTGACGTCGCTTTCGCGCCAATCTTGTATCTGTTTTAACCGCCAATGTCTTTATTTTATCCTTTCAGCGCTGCTTTGCCCGCTTTGCCTGGTTTGAGACGGAGCCTCTCACCAGCATACTTGATACCCTTGCCTTTGTAAGAATCCACAGGCCGTATAGCTCTAATTTGAGCCGCTGCTTCACCCACAAGCTCCTTATCAATACCGATAATCCGAACACGGTTTGTCCCTTCCACGACAATCTCTATACCATCTGGTGGGGAAAAATCTACCGTATTGCTGAACCCAATTTGCAGCGATAGCTTATTCCCTGCTTTCTGTGCTCGGTAACCAACACCACTCAACTCTATAACCTTTTCAAAACCTTTGGTTACGCCCTCAACCATGTTAGCCAAAAGGCTCCGAGTCAAACCGTGTAAGGCACGATGATTCCTATTATCAGTAGGTCGCGCCACTACTAGGTTTCCATCCTTAAACGTAATGGAAATATCGGGGTGAAATGAGCGCGCCATCTTACCTTTACTTCCCTCCACAGTCACTTCATTGCCCTTAACATCTACCTTGACACCTTGAGGCACAGGTATAGGCAACAATCCTATTCGAGACATAAACTCGCCTCCGAAAGCCTACTTACCAAACATAACATAACAATTCACCACCGAGATTTCGACGCCATGCATCCTGGCCAGTCATAACCCCTTTGGAAGTAGACAAAACAGCAACACCAAGCCCACCATAGACACGGGGAATCTCCTTACGGCCAACATATAGTCTAAGACCTGGCTTACTAACCCTTTCTAAACCTGCAAGGGCAGGACGTTCATTTATATACTTTAAGGATATCTTAATCACTCGTTGTGGCTTACCCTTGAGAACAGTATAATCAGTTATAAAGCCCTCATCTTTGAGTATTTTGGCGATAGAGAGCTTAATCCTGGACGCTGGCATGAGCACACTTTCATGGTGCGCCATGATTGCGTTGCGAATTCGAGTTAACATATCAGCAATTGGGTCAGTTACCATGGACTTATGCCTCCAGCACTTTCAATCACCAGCTTGATTTTCTAACTCCAGGAATTTCACCTTTTAAAGCCAGCTGCCGAAAACAAATACGACACAGACCAAATTTGCGTATATAGGCACGCGGCCTGCCGCACAATTTGCATCTATTCCGTTGCTGCACCCTGTACTTCGGAGGGCGTTCCGATTTCAAAACTTTGGATAACTTTGCCATCTTATCGAGAACTTAACTCCTTCTAAAAGGCATACCTAGAGACTCGAGCAAGCTCCTGCCTTCTTCGTTGTTAGTTGCAGTAGTAACGATAATTATTTCAAACCCCCGCAGCTTATCCACTTTATCATAATCAATCTCAGGAAAAACCACCTGCTCCTTAATTCCTAAGGTATAGTTGCCTTCACCATCAAACGAATCGCGCGATATTCCCTGAAAATCTCTGATCCGTGCCAAAACAACACTGACGAGCTTATCAAAGAAGTCGTACATTCGCCTGCCCCGCAATGTCACCATCATACCAATAGGCATGCCGGCTCTGAGTTTAAAAGCAGCGATAGACTTCTTGGCTCGCGTTATTACCGGATGCTGCCCCGAAATAGCCACCAAATCCTTCTCAGCTCCTTCTAAAGCCTTAGGATTTTGTATCGCTTCGCCCAAACCGATATTTAGCACGATTTTATTAAGCCTCGGCACCTGCATCACATTCTCATACCCAAACTTACGCATTAGTTCAGGCACTACTTCTTTCTCATACTTTTCCTTCAACCGTGACATCCTTAAAATACACCTTCTAATTAGTCAATCACTTCATGACAGGAGCGACAAATTCGCGCTTTTCTACCATCCTCAAGAAAACGGATGCCAACCCGAGCCGGCTTGTTACATTTATTGCAAACTAACATGACATTTGATACGTCGAGCGGTGCTTCTAGCTCAATTATGCCAGCCTGCCTAGCTGCGCCGCGAGCTCGGGAATGACGCTTAATCATATTAACACCTTCAACTATCACCTTGTCGTTCTTAGGCAAAGCCTTTCGTACCTTACCCTTCTTCCCCCTGTCTTTGCCGGCAATAACAAGAACCGTATCATTCTTTCTAACCTTCATTTCACAGAACCTCAGGAGCCAACGATATTATCTTCATAAAATTCTTATCTCGGAGCTCTCTAGCTACCGGACCAAAAATGCGAGTGCCTCTAGGATTGTTTTTATCATCCAAGATAACCGCGGCATTGTCATCAAATCTAATATAAGAGCCATCCGGGCGATGATGCTGTTTAGCTATGCGCACAACCACCGCCCGAACTACTTCGCCCTTTTTCACCACGCCACCGGGTATGGCCCGCTTTACTGCGCCGACAACAACATCGCCAACAGTAGCATATCTTCTCCGCGTGCCACCAGGCACGTTGATGCACATAATCTGCCGAGCTCCAGTATTATCTGCTACTTTAAGTCTAGTATAAGGCTGAATCATTATTCCTTATCTCTTTTAAATTATTTCAGCAGGCTCGACCTCAACTACTTCTTTTCTGCTTATTATCTCCGCCACCCGCCAGCACTTTTCCTTAGACAAAGGGCGAGTCTCAACAATCTTCACTACATCGCCAACCTTACAGGCATTAGCCTCATCATGGGCTTTGAATTTAGAGGTATGCCTGACTACCTTCTTGTAAAGAGAATGGCGTCCTCGACTTTCTACCAACACCACCACCGTTTTATCCATCTTATCGCTTATTACCTTGCCGGTTCTGGTTTTTCGTTTCTCTTTCATAAGCTATCTTATGCCAAATTCCCTCTCTCTTATTATGGTCTCGATTCTGGCGATTCTCTTCTTGACTTTGGGCAACTCACGGTGATTAGCCAACTGCCGAGTAGCCAAGCGAAGTCGTAAGTTAAAAAGCTCCTGGCGAGCTTCTCCTAACCGCTTCAATAATTCTGCATCGCCTAAAGAACGAACTTCATCGATTTTCAACTTTTCGCCTCTTCTTTAACCGTCTCTTTTACCACAAACCTAGCAGCAATAGGTAGCTTATAAGAAGCTAGATGCAATGCTTCCCGAGCCATGTTTTCTTTTATGCCACCTATCTCAAATAGCATCCTCCCTGGTCTGACTACAGCTACCCAGTGGTCTGGAGCACCTTTACCGCTGCCCATCCTCGTCTCCGCCGGCTTCTTAGTCACCGGCTTATCTGGAAAGACCCGAATCCACATCTGACCGCCACGACGCAGATAACGGACGATGACACGGCGAGCAGCTTCAATCTGCCTGGCTGTTATCCACGCCGCTTCCTGAGCCTGCAAACCAAACTCACCGAAGACAATAGCGCTGCCGGCTTGCGCCTTGCCTCTCAATTGCCCTCGATGAGTTTTACGATACTTCACTCGCTTCGGCTGTAACACTTTCTCTCCTTACTTCAGGGTAAACACGACCTTTGTAAATCCAAACTTTAACTCCGATGTGACCCAGCGTAGTGCGAGCCTCAGCAAAACCATAATCAATATCGGCACAAAGTGTATGTAACGGTAACTGGCCCTGGAGGGTGGTTTCACGACGAGCAATTTCGACGCCCCCCAACCTTCCAGCACAGCTTATCTTCACTCCTTTGGCACCAGCCTGCATTGTCCGAAAAGCTGTTTGTTTCATTGCTCTCCTGAAAGCCATCCGACGTTCAAGCTGGTCAGCCACATTCCTAGCTACCAAACGAGCCTCAAGCTCAGGTTGTTCGACCTCTTTAATAGATAGTCGCACTCTCTTGCCACAGATTCCTTCTAAATGTGACCTCAACTCCTCAGCGCGTTGTCCTCCCCTACCAATAACAATACCAGGACGCGAAGAATACAAAGTTACCAGAATTTCATTACCCTGGTGGTCAATTTCCGCTCTAGCAATGCCACCATCACGGCACTTTTCTTCGACAGCGCGGCGTAGCTTCAAATCCTCATGCAGTAACTCAGTATAGTGTTTCTCATCATACCACTTAGCCTGCCAGCCCCGAATGACACCAATTCTAAAACCGTAAGGATGAACTTTATGTCCCACTTTATTCCTCCTCCCCAGCGACAAAAACGCTGATATGAGTACAACGCTTCAAGATAGGATTAACCCGTCCTCTAGCCTGCGGCCGGAATCTTTTGAAGGTATGCCCCTCATTGGCAAAAATATCGGTTATCTTAAGCTCAGTAGGTTCCATCTGGAAATTGTTTTCTGCATTTGCCGCCGCTGATTTAATTACCTTAGCCACAGCCTGAGCTGTAGGCGTCGGCAAGAACTTAAGAATAGTCAAGGCCTCATCAACTTTTTTGCCCCGTACCATATCTACAACCAACTTAACTTTACGAGGCGAAATACGAACATCTTTAGATATCGCTGCTACTTTCATGCCTAAAAACTACGCCTGCTTTCTTGCCTGAACAGTTACTTGCGACTTACTAACATGCCCACGGAATGTCCGGGTCATAGCGAATTCTCCTAGTTTGTGCCCTACCATATTCTCAGTGATGAAGATGGGCACATGCCGACGACCATCGTGTACTCCAATTGTATGACCTATCATTTCAGGTAGGACAGTAGAGGCACGAGACCAGGTCTTTATCACTATCTTTTCCCCAGAGCGATTAAGCGCCTCTATCTTCTTAAGTAACTTAGCGTCACAATAAGGACCTTTTTTAGATGAGCGTGACATTCTATCCCTGCCTTTTCAGCTACCTTTCTATTTCCGACGCTTGACAATCAATCTGTCTGAAGCCTTGTTAACACGTGTTTTCGGACCCAAAGCCGGCTTGCCCCATGGTGTTTTTGGCGCCATCCCCCGAGGAGCTCTGCCTTCACCACCACCATGGGGATGGTCACGTGGTGTCATAGCTGAGCCGCGAACTTGGGGGCGCCGTCCTAGCAATCTTATGCGTCCAGCCTTGCCCAACTTTACACCTTGATGTTCAACATTGCTTACTTGTCCCACGGTAGCCAGGCAATCGCTCAAAAAACGCCGTACCTCTCCAGAAGGCAAACGAACAAGCGAATATCTGCCCTCTTTACCCAAAAGCAGCGCCGCTGTACCAGCACTACGCACTATCTGCCCGCCTTTTCCAGGTTCAAACTCGAGATTATGAACCAAAGTGCCATCCGGAATCAAGCCTAGTTGCAGGGCATTACCGGGCTTTATCTCCGCACCCTCTCCCGTCATTATGACATCACCCACCTTGAGCCCCAGAGGAGCCAGAATGTAACGTTTCTCTCCATCAGCATAATGAATGAGAGCAATACGAGCTGAGCGATTGGGGTCATATTCTATAGCAGCTACCTTCCCCTGAACACCAAGTTTATTTCGCTTAAAATCAATTATACGTAATCTACGCTTAGCACCACCACCACGATGCCGCACAGTTACTACACCCCTGTTGTTACGCCCTGCCTTTTTCCTAATCGGCAACAATAGTGACCTCTCGGGAACCGTCTTGGTTATCTCCTCAAAAGAGGCACTAACCATGCCTCGCCTGCCCGGTGATGTTGGGCGATAAGTTTTTAGCGCCAAAGCTTACCTCCCCCTAATTCTAGGGGTGTCTCCTTTGCCATCGGGTCTTTTTAAGGAGCTTGCGATGTTTATGCTTCGCCATTTTTTTCTTCCGTTTCTTAATAACTGATCCCAATTCTATTCCCCTACTTTTTAGACTCCTTCGAAGAACTCTATTTTCTGACCTGGTTCCAAGGTAACAACTGCTTTCTTCCAAGACGGAGTCATTACATACCGTCTGCCTATTCTTCTCATCTTCCCTGGGACACTCATCACATTGACTTTAGCCACATTTACCTTAAATGCTGCCTCTACAGCTTCCTTAATTTGACGTCTGTTAGCCTCTTTCGCCACCTCAAAAGCATACTTGTTCTGTTCTTTTATCAAGGTAGCCTTTTCAGTGATTAAAGGCCGTCTTACTATCTCATAAAGATGCATATCTACATAAATCCTAAAATCTTGGCTTAATTGACATTACCCGCTGCCTCCGGGACTGACTTTGCGCCCCAAAACTCTTCCACCTTCCGCACTGCGTCCACAGTCATTACTAAGTCTTTAAAAGAAAGTAAATCAGCCACGTTGAGCAGAGGCGCCGGCATTGTCTTAACGCCTAGTAAATTGCGCGCCGACTTAACCAAATTAGTCCCAGCTTCAGCGGTAGCGATGATGACAGAATCACCAATCCCCAAAGCTATCAACATATCCAGTATTGCCTTGGTTTTTGGGCCATCAATCTCAAGTTTATCTACAATTTTCAGCTCGCCACTACCTGCTTTAGACGAAAGAACACACCTCAAAGCCAAACGCCGCATCTTCTTGGGCATATCCTGTTGGTAGCTTCGAGGATGAGGGCCAAACGCTACACCACCCTTTCTGAGCATAGGTGACCTGATATCACCACGACGTGCCCGCCCGGTATGCTTTTGAGCAAAAAGTTTCCTGTTGCTGCCACTAACCTCACCTCTTCTCTTAGTATCAGCAGTCCCCAGACGTCGATTAGCTAATTGCCTGACTAACGCTTGATGCACCACAGCCTCATTAAAGGGCACAGCAAAAACATCGTCCCTTATTTCGATCTGCCCGGTTACTTTACCCTTCAAATTATAAATCTGAACTTGCACTCTGCTTACCCCCCACCAGCTTTCTTGATGAGCAACAATCCCTTTTTAGAACCGGGCACCGCCCCCCTCACCAGCAACAAGTGACGAGCCAGATCGACATCGAGTACTTTAAGATTACGCTCGGTTACTCGCCTGTCCCCCATGTGCCCGGCCATACGCGTTCCTTTTAATACGCGCCCCGGAGATGTAGTGGCGCCAATCGAGCCAGGAGCCCGATGACGATCGGACTGCCCGTGGGTCTTAGGGCCACCAGCAAAATGATGGCGTTTGACTACACCGGCAAAACCTTTACCCTTTGATATACCGGTGACATCAAGCAAATCGCCCGGCTTAAACATATCCACATCAACTTTCTGTCCCACTTGAACAGAGTTGACATCCTCCACGCTAAACTCACGGAGATGTTTGAATTGACCTATTTCCTTAAGGTGGCCTTTCTGTGGAGAATTAAGCCGCTTGGCTTCCCCGAAGCCAAGCTGAACAGCATTATAACCATCATTAGCCTCGGTCTTTACTTGAGTAACAAAGCAAGGACCTACTTCAATAGCTGTCACTACCACTTCTCCATCATCCTGGAAAAGTTGTGTCATACCTATTTTTCTACCAATCGTACCCTGAATCATTTTTTAGCTACAACCTAATATCTATTTCCACCCCAGAGGGCAGCTGAAGTTGAGTCAACGCATCTATAGTTTTGGAGGTTGGGCCCAAGATATCAATGAGGCGCTTGTGCGTACGAATCTCGAATTGCTCTCGCGAATCTTTATCAATAAAGGGAGAGCGAATAACACAAACCTTTTCGATTTGAGTAGGGAGGGGCACTGGACCGGCAACCACAGCACCAGTACGCTCTGCAGTCTCCACAATTTGCTCCACTGACTGGTCAACTAGCCTGTGGTCATACCCTCTGATTTTGATTCGAATCTTTTGCTTAGGCATTTATCTACCTCTGACCCTAACCTCTATTTGCTCCGCTAGGCTAGCTGGTAACTCTCTATAACAATTAAACTCCAAGGAATGGGTTGCTCTACCCTGACTCAACGATCTTAGGGTAGTGGCATAACCGAAAATCTCAGCTAGAGGAACAAGAGCACGAACAATACATGTTTCACCGTGTGTCTCAATCCCCTCAATATGCCCCCTTCTTGAATTCAAGTCGCCGATGACATCGCCCAAGAACTGGGCTGGCATCACTACCTCTAACTTCATAATTGGCTCGAGGAGTATAGGATTGGCCTTGCTCACACCACCCTTCAAAGCTATAGAGCCTGCCATCTTGAAAGCCAGATCAGAGGAATCCACTTCATGGAAACTACCATCAAACAGAGCTACCTTGATATCTACTATCGGATAGCCTGCCAAAACACCGCTTTCCAACGCTTCCCTCGCCCCGGCTTCGACTGCTGGAATATACTCCTTCGGTATGTCTCCACCTCGAATCTGGTCAACAAACCTGAAGCCACTACCTCGCTCTCCTGGCTCAAGCTTGAGCCAGACATGACCATATTGTCCTCGACCACCAAACTGACGGATAAATCTACCTTCTATCTCTACTGGTACAGTAATAGTCTCTTTATAGGCTACTTGCGGCTTACCGACCCTTACCTTCACATTGAACTCGCGAAGCATGCGGTCTATTAAGACCTCTAGATGCAATTCGCCCATCCCGGAAATAAGGGTTTGTCCGGTTTCCTGGTCAGTACGTACTTTAAAAGTGGGGTCCTCTTCCGAAAGCTTGTTCATGGCCTCACCCAGCTTATCTTGGTCCGCCTTGCTTTTAGGTTCTACAACCATCGACAGCACCGGCTCAGGGAAACGGATAGCTTCGAGAAGCACTGGACGAGCCGGGTCACACAACGTGTCCCCAGTGAAGGTGTCTTTGAGGCCTAAAGTAGCGGCAATGCTGCCGGTATCGGCTTCCTCAATCTCTTCACGACGATTGGCATGCATAAGAATCAACCTTCCAAGGCGCTCCTTGCGCCCCTTACTGGAATTGAGGACTTGCATCCCCGCTTTGACTTTGCCTGAATAAACGCGAAAATAAACAAGTCTACCCATAAAGGGGTCAGCCACCACCTTAAAAGCCAAAGCCAAAAATGGAGCGTCATCGCTGGCCTGCCGAACATCCGCCTCTCCAGTTTTCAAGTCAATAACATGAACCGGAGGTATATCCAATGGGGAAGGTAGATAATCCACAACCGCATCGAGAAGGGGCTGAACCCCCTTATTCCGCAAAGCAGTACCGCAAAGCACAGGCACTATCCGATTAGCCAAAGTTAATCTTCTTACGGCAGCCTTAATCTGACCGCTTTGAATTTCTCCACCTTCAAGATAGAGTAACATCAACTGGTCATCGTTCTCGGCTAGTCTCTCAATCAATGCCTGTCTATGCTTAGCTGCCTCTTCCTTCTCTTCCTCTGGAATAGGCGATTCTACTGGCGCAACGTTCACGTCATCAGAGAACAGCCAAGCTTTGCTGTCAACCAAGTCTATTACACCCTTAAACTGACTCTCCCTACCCCAGGGCAATTGCACTGGTACAGCTTTAGCTCGCAGCCGTTCCTCAATCATGTTGACTGTGTGATAAAAATCAGCACCAATCCTATCCATCTTATTGATAAAGCAGATTCTCGGTACACTATATCTATCCGCCTGCCTCCATACTGTCTCAGATTGAGCCTCTACTCCAGCCACGGCATCGAGCACTACTACCCCACCATCCAATACCCGGAGACTGCGCTCGACTTCAGCAGTAAAATCGACATGCCCCGGTGTGTCAATGATATTTATACGTTGTTCCTGCCAGTAGCAAGTCGTAGCTGCTGCGGTGATAGTAATCCCTCGTTCCCGCTCCTGTGCCATCCAATCCATCACCGCCGTGCCTTCATCCACCCCACCAACTTTATAGGTACGTCCTGTATAAAACAAAATTCTCTCAGTAACAGTTGTCTTACCAGCATCAATGTGAGCGATGATGCCTATGTTCCGCACCTTGTCTAAAGGAAAAGTCCGGGTCATGACATTGTTTCCTATACCAACCGCTTTTTGGGGTTGTTGGGATTTAATTCCTGCTGTAGTTACCATCGATAATGAGCAAAAGCTTTATTTGCCTCGGCCATCTTATGAGTATCTTGACGCTTCTTGATAGTTGCCCCCTGCCCTTGAGAGGCATCTACAATCTCCGCAGCTAATTTCTCCGCCATAGATTTACCGCTACGGGCTTTAGCATAGCTGATCAGCCAGCGCATAGCCAGAGATAGTCCACGTTCGGGATCAACCTCAACTGGCACCTGGTAAGTAGCGCCACCGACACGCCGAGATTTTACTTGAAGTACAGGAGTGGCATTCTTAAGTGACTGTTCAAGAACCGCCAAAGGCTCTGTACTTAATTTCTTATTAACCAAATCCATAGCATCATAAACAATCCGCTCGGCTGTAGCCTTCCTCCCATCCAACATTATTTTTTTGATGAGTATAGCCACCGTAACGTTTCCGTATTTAGGGTCAGGAGGTGTTTGTCTTTTTATTACTCTAGCCCGCCTTGGCATTTATTCCTCTCCTCCCGCAATCTTCTCCTCTCCCCCCGCAATCCTCACTGCTTTGCCTCGCTTAGCTCCATACTTGCTCCGCCCCTGCTGTCTATTTTCCACCCCACCTGTATCCAGGGCACCCCGAACAATGTGGTACCGGACCCCAGGCAAATCCTTCACCCTACCACCACGGATAAGCACCACAGAGTGCTCTTGTAAATTATGACCCTCGCCAGGTATATAAGCAGTGACTTCAATGCCGTTGGTAAGCCTAACGCGGGCGATTTTGCGCAAGGCAGAATTTGGTTTCTTAGGAGTCATTGTCTTGACCAGTACACAAACCCCGCGCTTCTGCGGCGAGCGTGTATCCCGCCGAGTTATATTTTTCAGGGTATTATGAGTAACACCCAGCGCTGGAGCTTTGGTCCGCTTGCCAAGCTTCTGCCGCCCCTTTCTAACTAATTGATTGACCGTTGGCATTTCACCATTCCTTCTATTTACAGCAATTAAAAAGCCACCTAGTTGTCTACCGGTGTAATTCCCAATCAGGTCTGCGTCCCGGTTCAACCAGCCGGCTTACTCAGGTCTTCCAAACCCAGACTAGTGGCTAGTAGACACAAAGACTCACTATAGCATAAGTGTATAATAAATGTCAACAATAGAATAGCTCTGCCCAATATTACTACTTGTTGGCCTGAATCCAGTTACCAAGATTGTTTGTCTTCTTTACGGTCACCAATTACAAACATGTGAGGAAAAATCTTAGCACTGCCCATAGGCAAACACGCCTTCAAGTTTGACCAACTTTGCGGGTTCAAAGGGAAATTACTTTGATTCGCCAAGCAGGAGTTCGGCGATTGCTTTCATTTCCTCGGTGGCTTTTGAGTTAGCAGGAATTGCGCCTTCGAAGCCAGCTTCGCTGAGTTCAGGGTCGAAGTAAATCGCGCCGAGGGTTTTGACGCCCTTTCTATCAAGCTCCTCGGCCATCCGCTGTCTCACTTTATCAGAGGGGACTTTGTTGAGGATTGCCCTTACTCTGCTTATGCCCATGCCCTCAGCCATGTACGTTATTTTCTCTGCAAGCGCCATGGACTCGAAGGAGGGCTCGACTACTATCAGCACCATATCAACGTTCCGCTCCACACCCCGGCCGAAGCTCTCAATGCCTGCCTCAATATCTATAAGCACGAGCTCCTTGTCCTGCACTACAAGCTTCCCCACAAAGTCACCAGCTATATTTGCCATGGAACAGGCACAGCCCTGAAAGGGGTCTTCGATCTTGCCCACCATGAGGAACTTGAAGCCATCACCACCGAGAATGTACTCAGAAGGGATATCTGCAACCGTTATTTGGTCTGGCGTGAGCCATTTGGCACTTACCTCTCTCTTGCCAGAAGGGAGCCTGCTCAGCACAGTCATCAGTGCCCTGGGTTGTTTATCAAAGCCGAACATCCGGTAGAGCCCAGGGTTCGACTCATCGGTGTCAAAAACAAGCACGCTGTAGCCCGCTTCTCTCAAGGCATTTGCCAGCAGTGTGACGATTGTGCTCTTCCCCACACCCCCTTTGCCACAGACGGCTATTTTTTTGACGGTGCTGTTCTTCAAAGCGTGAGCTTTCAAATAGGTTCTTATTCTCTTTGAAGCTTCAATCATCTCGTCCTTGGTCTTGGCATAGCACATGCCGCAGTCGATGCAGTCGTCATCTTCATAGAAAGCCGCCCCCATGGGGCAGTGGAACAGGCCCATTTAAGATTCTCCAAGCTAATATATGGTTATGCTCTCAGCGACGTGCTCAGGCGGCCGTACCAGCTTCATTGTCCTAGCTTCAGATGGGCAGGAGATCACACAGCAGCCACAGCCCCGGCAGAGCTCTGGGTCAACATATGCCCGCTCACCTCCGAATTCGGGATAGTGCTTCATGGAGATAGCTCCGAACTGGCACCTTTCCACACAGGTGCCGCAGGCTTGGCACTGCTCCGGATGGGCTTCAGCGACAAAGCGGCTCTTGGCTGCGATCTTAATTGCCATGCAGCAGCAGTAGTGGCAGTTGCAGACCAACTGGTTGACTTCTCTCTGGTTTACCGTAGCATTGACTGTGGGATGCTGGTCTAGTCTATCCAGAATTTCGAGTGCCTGTTCATACGTGATTTTCCTGCCAGCTCCACGGTCGAGGTTATACTGGGCAGTGCGGCCAAGCGTTATGCACGACTCTACAGGGACACCACACCATCTGTCCGTGTGGGATCTCTTGCAGCCGCAGTGAAGCAAAACAATGGGGTCTTGCGATTTCAAGATAGCCCTTATGTCTTCAAAAGGCTGGACGCCGGGAACATTCTCTATCGATTTCCACCTTGGTAAGACTCGGAACTCGCTATGTTGACCCAGGTTTTCGGGCTTGGGCTGGTTCATTGGTCCCTCCATGACACCCCAGAGGTCAAAGTAGCCCCTGCCAAGCTGTTTATCGAACTTGGGGTTACCCAGCGCTGCATCATGAAGTTGTATGAAAGTGCGAGCCATTGAAGGCCCTTTCTTTGTAGGGAAAAGGAGCCCTTTCTCATAAAGCTCCCTGATATGCTTGTCTACTACTTTCTTATCTATGTTCAGTTTCTTAGCGAATTCTTCAGATATCTCCAGTGACCTGCCAGATGATTCCGCACGGTATGGGTCCGGCAGCGCAGCCACTATCTTCGCCTGCTCCAGATCGGCTAGCTTGGCAATTATCCTCTGTATGTGCTCCGATTCGCCAGCCCCGACTTTGGCTGCTAACTCCTTGTAAATAGGGGCGACCTCGCTCTTCTCTGCATCAACCCTTGCCACCAACTCCTTATAAATCTGCTCTGCATCAGTCTTTTTACTCACGGTTCTGCTGCTCCCTTCTTCTCGAATACAATGGTCGCTCTATTTTAGGTGATAAAGATTGCCAATTGGCAAAAGCATACCTTACACCTGCGTTTATTTCAAGTTTCGGGCGGCTTTCGTGCCCGGGCAACACTGCTAAATAGAAGACTCCTCCAAACTAACATAAGAAACACCGTCAAAGTTGACAATTTCGCCTAGCCTAATCTAGACTATCTACATAGTAGACGACCCCCACTGTTACAGTGATGCCATTAAAAACAATCCTCTATCTGCTACGAAGTTTGAAACAAGGAGGCCAATAAATATGTGTGTATGGTGTGAGCGCTACGCCGAAGGCTATGAGAGATGGTATTTCAACCCGGCAAATTACGCCAGAAAGCTATATAGAATCAGAAAAGAGGAGGCCGCAGGTCTCGAGCCCGGCCCACAAGCTGCTGGAGGAATGTCTTTATTGACCCGAGACTTCCTGGAAGCTTTAGACAGAAATGACCATGAGGCCATTGCCAAGGTCAAGCACGATGTGGAACAGCTTTCCTGGACTGCACACTTCGGGCAGGTTGTGACCCTAGAGGATGTCCTTAAGGTCATTGATACCATCTATCCCATCGCCATTATGACCTGCGCCTGCCGCCGCTCCATGCTGGGTCTGGCGGACGAGGAGAACTTCACCTGTATAGGTATGGGGTCAGGGATGTATAAGTGGGAGCGATGGCCTGAGACCTACCGAGGTGGAATCCAGTTCCTCACCCCTGATGAAGCCAAAGATATCGTCACCAAGCTGAACAAGAGGGGCTTAGTGCAGACTCTGGCTACCTTCGGTACCCCATACCTAGGCGGAATTTGCAACTGCGATTATCCCGATTGTAGTTTCATAAGAACCACACTGGACTACAATGTACGTGTCCTATGGAAAGGGCACCATGTGGCCCGTGTTGATACTGAACTTTGTAGTGGCTGCGCTTCATGCATCCACCGCTGCCAGTTCAAAGCACTCAGCTTCTCCCCCAGCCAGAATAAAGCTTATATTGACTCGTTCCAGTGCTTTGGTTGTGGGCTTTGTGTCTCTGAATGCCCCCAGGATGCCATCACCTTGGTGGAACGGGCCAGCCTACCCGCCCTAGCCGATGCTTGGTAAAACCTTACAGAGAGGGATTAAACATGCTGCCAACAATCACCGTAGATGACAAGAAATGCACTGACCCACTTTCCTGCCATAAGTGCCTCCGCATTTGCCCAACCCATGTCTTGGGCCTTGCCACCAAGGTGGGTCCCCAAAAGTTTAGAGAAATGGACCCGAGTCAGTTCATCGTGGCCGGGGTCCGCTTCGAAAAATGCACCGGCTGCATGGACTGCGTTAGTGTCTGTCCCAAGAGCGCCATTCAGGTGAGCTTCTGAACGGAGGTATGAAAGAAATGACCACTGGTTGGAAATATGGCAAGATACTAAAGGAAAGATTGCTGACCCTGGAAGAGCCAGGGAAAGTCCTTCCCTTCGATGCAGATAAAGGTCTGGTAGAGGAAATTACTCAAAAGTTCGATATAGGAGCTGTAGTCAGTAGCCTGCAAGGCAAGGACGAGAAGGAGGCATACAAGGCCCTCGAAGATTTGGGCAAGAAGTTGATGAAGCTCACCATCGAGCTAGCTGACACCAAATACCAGGACCGCACCGGGGAGATGGTGGAGAAGGTGTATAAGCAGACAGGTATCTCTTTCCCCCATCGCCTGAGTAGATATGTAGAGCTATCCATCTTTGGCCTGAGGCCTACCGACCGCTGGAATATATCCAGGGCAACTACCAAGGAACTGGTGCTTCAGGTCTCTGCCTGTGCGGTACACAAGGTGCTTGAGGAGGTCGGCATAAAGGGCCTTCCTTGCAAAGGATTCTGCTTCGCCTGCTTTGAGGCTGCCGCAGAGAAGACTGGCGACCACATAAATATCGAGATGCCGAAGACACTGCCACAGAACGGTATGTGTGAGTTCCACATCTCAATATAGCCAAGAGGCTGCAAATGCGCATTTATCTCTCCTTAAGCGACTCCGCTGGCTACGGCTTCTTCATCTCCAAAAGCTTCAGGTCTCACTTCCCACAGACCGCCGAAGTCCTTGAGGAGTGGTATGACCGCAGCGCTGAGAACTGTGACCTCTTCGTAAACATAAGCGAGGTAAACAAATACAGCGTGACCTGCACCGTGTGCCGCTATTTCGACAGCGAGAGTTGCGGCTCCACAGACCTTAAGGGCCCAAGCATAATCAAGCTTCTCCAGAACGCCTGCAAGCACGACAGTTTGCATTAGTCCGAATCAAAATCACTTATTCGCCAGCTAGGCCAGCAAGACAACCATCTTGGCCTTTCAGTTTCCGGGAAGATGTGGTAAAATTAAGGCAATGCAATCCCTTGTACAGTTGGGGTTGGCAGGCACTAAATGTGGGATTGACAGGTTGTCTGCTTTCCCATTATGTCCAATCTAGAATTACCGATGAATCACAAAGTTTATTGAAGGATTTTCTGTAGCCATGCCACAACAAGCTAACAATAATAATACAACCAACAATACATTCGAAGACTATACTGCCGAGGATATCCGTATTCTCGATGGCCTGGAGGCGGTGCGACGTCGCCCGGGCATGTATATTGGCAGCACTGACGAACATGGGCTGCACCATCTGATCTATGAGATTGTCTACAACAGCATAGACGAGGCAATGGCCGGCTACTGTGACAAAACCGAGGTAATAATTCATGAAGACAACTCGGTAACAGTTATCGACAATGGCCGGGGCATACCGGTGGACGTCCACCCGGCAACCAACACCTCAGCATTGGAAGCAGTCATGACCAGACTCCACGCCGGAGCTAAATTCGGCGGTCGCACCTATACAGTATCCAGCGGATTGCATGGTGTTGGCGCTTCAGTAGTAAATGCCCTATCTTCCTGGCTCAATGCCGAAGTCAAACGCCAGGGTAAAATCTATCGCCAAAAATATCAACGGGGTGATCCTACCTGCGATTTAGAAACTATCGGCGATACCGATGAAACGGGGACTACCATCACTTTCCTGGCTGACACTGAAATCTTCAGTGAGATTAATTATGAATTCGATACAATCCGCCAGCGCCTAAAAGAGCTAGCCTTTTTGAACAAGAACCTGGAAATAAGTCTCAAAGATGAGAGAACTGACCAAGAGGCAACATTCCTATTTGAAGGTGGCATAGCTAGCCTTGTCAGTCGGTTCAATAAAGACCGGCAAGTCCTCCATCGCCAGCCCGTCTACATATCCGGCATAACGAACAGCACCGTTGTAGAAGTAGCTCTTCAATACAACGATGGCTTTTCCGAGTCTACACTTAGCTTTGCCAACTGCGTCAATACCATAGACGGCGGCAGCCATCTTACCGGGTTCCGCTCAGCACTAACCCGTGTCCTCAATGACTATGCACGGAAAAACAAGCTGTTAAAGGACTCCGATCCCAATCTGATAGGTGATGACGTTCGTGATGGGCTGACATCAGTCATCAGTGTCAAGCTCGTTGAACCCCAGTTTGAGGGGCAAACCAAAGCCAAACTAGGCAATCCCGAAATAAAAACCCAGGTCGAAGCCATAGTAGCTGATGGACTTTCCCTGTATTTGGAGCAGCACCCCGATGATGCCAAATCAATCATAGATAAGTGCCTAATTTCGGCCAAAGCTAGAGAGGCAGCCCGAAAGGCTCGCGACCTTATCTTCAAGAGAAGCGGATTAGAAGCCGGCACTCTGCCCGGAAAGCTAGCTAGCTGTTCAGAGACTGACCCTCGCGAGTGTGAGCTTTACCTGGTTGAGGGTGACTCAGCCGGAGGTTCAGCCAAGCAGGGTCGAGACCGCCGTTTCCAAGCCATCTTACCACTACGAGGTAAAATACTTAATGTAGAAAAGGCCCCTAAAGATAAGATTCTGGACCATGAAGAAATCCGGGCCATTATCACCGCGGTAGGAGCCGGCATCGGTGACCAGCTCGACTTTTCCCGACTGCGCTACCACCGCATAATCATTATGACTGATGCTGATGTCGACGGCTCCCACATCCGAACGCTTCTTCTTACCTTTTTCTACCGCAACATGACAGAGCTAATAAGTCAAGGTCACCTGTTCATTGCCCAGCCGCCTCTCTATCGCATTCAAGCAGGAAAGGAACTATGCTGGATTTACTCGGAGAAGGAAAAGGAAGCCAAACTTAAGGAGCTCAAAAGTAACAAAGTGGAGATACAGCGCTATAAAGGATTGGGAGAAATGAGCGCTGAGCAGCTATGGGAGACTACCATGAACCCGGTATCACGAACTCTGCTCAAGGTGGAAATCGAGGATGCCATATCCGCTGACAGGATATTCCATATGTTGATGGGCAGTGAAGTCCCACCACGAAAATCGTTCATCCAAGCCCACGCCAGAAATGTAAGAAACCTGGATATCTAGCTCATCAGGCTTTATCTCCATTTCAGGTATAGCTTCTGCTCTTCTATATAACTCTCCACCTCATCAGGCACAAAGCCGTGAATAGATAGCCCCTGAGCTAATCTCCTCCGTATGTCCGAGGAACTGATGTCAACTGGCGATATATCCAGCCAGATCACACTCTGAGTTATTCCAGGAACAGCTGATTCCAAAGTCTTTAAATCCGGGCGGCTAAAACCCGGTCTGGTAACAACCACCAACTTACAGAGCTGAATCAATTTGGTCGGCTCCTTCCACTCCGGGAGCTCAGGCAAGCTATCCCAGCCTACTAAGAAGAAAATCCTTGCCTCGGCACCTAATTGCTGCCGCAAAATATTTATGGTCTCCACACTATAAGAAGGCCCGGGGCGGTCTACCTCGATAGCCGAAAGCTCAAAATAAGGGTTGGTAGTAATAGCCCGCTTCACCATCTCTACACGGTGCACTGCTGGGGTAATGGTCCTACCTGTTTTAAGCCACGGTTGCCCTGCGGGAACAAAGAAAATCTTGGCCAGGCTGAGCCTCAATCTGGCTTCTTCAGCTATGACAAGATGTCCCAAATGAATAGGGTCAAAAGTGCCGCCTAATACACCTATGTTCATTTGTCCCGCCTAACCTTGGGCTCAGGTCGAAAAACAGCTATTGGCGCCTCTAGAGCAGCCACCTCTTCTTGAACCATATCCAACATCCTGATTATTTCTGATATAAGCTCAGACAAACCCTGCTTAGTAATCGCTGATATAAAGAAGGCCTTTATCCCCAGAGAGCTGAAAAGCTGTCTAATCTCTGGCAACTGAGCTTGAACCTCCGGTAAATCCACTTTGTTTACCACCACAAGCTGAGGCTTTTGAGCCATCCCTGGCTTATATAAAGCCAGCTCCGTGTTCAGATTATTTATGTTATCAGCTATATTCGGCGAGCTACCATCAATCAGGTGAAGCAAAACCTTAGTCCTCTCAGCATGGCGCAGAAACTCGTGCCCCAGCCCTCTACCTAGATGAGCGCCATCCACAAGCCCGGGGATCTCCGCCAAAACGAATGTCTTCATATCCACTTCAACCACGCCAAGAGCTGGCTCAAGAGTGGTGAAAGGATAATTAGCTATTTTCGGCTTGGCTTCAGATACGGCAGCCAAAAGGGTGGATTTACCTACGCTGGGATAGCCAATAATGCCAACATCGGCAATAAGTTTGAGGTCAAGGGTAAGACGGCGTTCTTCGCCAGGCTCACCCTTAGTAGACGTTTTAGGAGCCTGATTCCTAGATGTAGCAAAATGGACATTACCCAACCCACCACGACCACCTTTAGCCACCAGAACTTTTTGTCCTTGTTGGCTCAAATCAGCCAGCAGCCCTTCCTGTTCCTCTTCTTTAAGAAATACCATTGTCCCTAAAGGCACTTTAATTATAAGGTCATCACCCTTGGCACCATGTTTTTTCTGCTTCCCTCCGCTCTTGCCGGATGCCGCCTTAAAACGCTTCTTACGTTTAAAGTAATCCAAAGTGTTAGCGCTCCTATCAGCAATAATGTAGATGCTTCCACCCTTCCCACCATCCCCACCATCAGGACCACCAAGCGGTACAAACTTCTCATGCCGAAAGCTGACTATTCCATCTCCACCATCTCCTCCACATACTAAAATGTCTACTCTATCCACTAAAGTAATGTCCTTATAAATCTTTTATCTTCTATTATATAGGTAAGCTAATAATAATATGTAAGTTACACTATTATGTGGATGGAAATATATTATGAATGGAAAAAATTGGTATTGCAATCTGCGATGTTTATCAACAGAGTTGGCAGAATTATCCACTATCCAGTGCTGTTTTTCCACAAGCGCCTAAATCAAAATGCGGATGAGGTTCTTTTGGGGGTTAATTTTTGGCGGATCTCTTTGATTGAATTGTGGAGCTGGGGATTAACGTCTATTTCCGCAGCGATTTTTTCGCAGCCGTGCATTATTGTTGTGTGGTCTCGGCCTCCTAATATTTTGCCGATTTCAGCCAGGCCGCAGTGGTTTTGCTCGCGTAATAGGTACATGGTGACCTGACGGGCTAATGCGGTTTTCTTATCTCTCCGTTTGCCTGTTAGTCCTTCAAGGTCAATGCCGTAGTAGTTAGCCACAGCGGTCATTATGCGCTTTGGTGTAAGCGTGGCTTCTTGCCTACCGTCTTTCGGTATTATGTCTGCCAGTGACTGTGTGGTTAAGTGCATATCTAATTTTGTGCCGCTCAGCCTTGAGTAAGTGACTACTCTATTAAGAGCACCTTCTAATTCCCGGATATTGTGCTGGAACTCTGTTGCTAGAAACCGTAGAACTTCCGGTGGAAGGGACATGTTAAATTGCTTCGCTTTAACTCTCAGGATGGCCAAGCGCGTTTCCAAATCTGGTGGTCCAAAATCAGCGATTAGCCCCCACTCAAGCCGGGACCTTAATTTCTTGGTGACCGAGGATATGGCTCTTGGTGGTCGGTCGCTGGTAACTACAATTTGGCAGTTATTTTCATATAGGTCGTTGAAAATGTATAACAAGCATTCCTGGGTTTGCGCTTTGCCACTCAGGAATTGAATATCATCGACCAGCAAGCAGTCGGCACTCCTGAACTTACGGTGGAAGTCATCGATCCTGTTGTTCTTGAGGGCGATTACAAATTGGTTAGTAAACTGCTCGGCGCTAGCCAGAAGCATGCGCAAGCCCTTAGCTTTAACTGTGTGTCCAATGGCATGCAGCAGATGAGTCTTGCCTGTGCCGGTGTCACCGTAGATAAAGAGGGGATTGTATCTATTCCCGGGATCTTCGGAAATCTCTAAAGCTGCTGAGTAAGCCAGGCGGTTGCATTCCCCGACTACAAAGCTGTCAAAGGTGTACTTTGGATTGAGCCTGAATGCTGCTGTTACTGGTTCCTTAAGCCTGGCGCTTATCCCGCCGTCAGCCTGGTAAGCGGCTGTTGAGCAGATAGCCTGGTTGAGAGGCCGAATTGCAAATTGGACGTCAATGGTCTTGCCAGTAACGCCGGTTAAAGTCCTTTTAATCAGAGAATGTAGGCGACTTCTTAGCCATTCGGCGATGAAGATATTAGGGACACCGATAACAAAGACGTCTTCTTTATAGCTTATACCGGTGGTGTCCTTAAGCCAAGTATCATAATTCGGCTTACTGACTTGGAGTTGAAGTTCTCCTAGAGCGGCTTCCCAGATTTCTTGTGCTGACTTCAACTCATTCCTGCCAAATTTAGTTTGAAAATCCCCGCAAATGAAACAACCCCCCACCCAGAGGTATTTTCGAGCTTTTGAGTCCCAGAGTCTATATGCTGGACCGCAAGCGATATTTAGCGGATTATTAAAAAAAGATTAGTAAAAAAATAGACCGAGGACCCGCACCACAACTCCTTAAGAGTAACACAGCGGTCTGTTTGGGTGTCAAGGGGTTTTTTGACATAATGGAGAAAGTTGGTAAAATTTATTTGTCATGGCAAAAAACATCATTTTTATGGGCACTCCGGAGTTCGCTGTTCCCAGTTTGGAGGCTTTGATTCGCAGCACTTACCAGGTGGTTGCCGTATATACGCGGCCAGATAGTAAGGCTGGAAGAGGACAGGCGGTTATGTCCTCTCCGGTAAAACAGCTGGCTCTATCTAATGGGCTGCAGGTGATTCAGCCGGACAACTTGAAGACCAGTAGCGCCATTGACCAGTTAAATAGTTTTGCTCCTGACTTGATTGTGGTGGCAGCTTTTGGGCATATTCTACCGCCAGAAGTATTGGCTTTACCCAAATTCGGCTGCCTTAATGTCCACCCTTCCCTTCTACCTAGGCATCGGGGTGCTTCCCCAATAGCCACGGCCATTTTACAAGGTGATGAAATTACGGGTGTCACAATTATGTTGCTGGACGTTGGTTTGGATAGCGGCCCCATTTTGAGCCAGAGGGAAGTCTCTATATCGGCTGATGATACTACTCGTTTACTCGCCGTTAAGTTAGCTCAAGTTGGGGCACAATTGCTCATGGAGACGTTGCCTTTGTGGATTGATGGGCGAATTAAGCCGCAACCTCAAGACGAAAGCCGGGCTAGTTATAGTAAAGTCATCTCTAAAGGCGATGGAGAGATAGGCTGGCGGCTTTCAACTTTGGAATTATGGCGACGAATCCGCGCCTTTGACCCCTGGCCGGGGTGCTATGCCTGGTGGCACGGTAAGCGATTGAAAATTTGTAAGGCCGTGCCGCTGTATGGCGAGAAGTCTGGCGAACCTGGCAAGGTGATAGCCTTGTCTCCATCAGCGCCGGCGATAGTTGGAGTTGAAACTGGAGATGGAGCTCTAGGGCTGCTGAGAGTCCAATTGGAGGGGAAGCGTGAGGTGTCAGCAGAGGAGTTTGTGCGCGGGCAGCGTGATTTTATCGGCAGCCGCTTACTTTGACATGACTTTATATTTTGACTAGAATAGAGTGTTATTCAGGAGGGATGTAGAAGATGTTTTTCTTTGACCCAATGTGGTTTCTCATTATGCTGCCACCTTTTATTTTTATGATTTACGCTCAGGCAAAGGTGAATTCAGCATTTAAAAAGTATTCCAAGATGGCTAATTCACAGCGTGTCACCGGGGCTGAAGCAGCCGAAAGGTTGCTTCGTGCCAACGGCTTGAATGATGTTAGAGTTGAAGGGGTGAAAAGCCGGCTGGGTGACCACTATGACCCGAGCAAAAAGGTGTTGCGCCTTTCCCCGGCAGTAGCTAATACTCCATCTGTGGCTGCATTAGGGATAGTGGCTCACGAAGTAGGGCATGCCGTTCAAGATAAGACTGGCTATGCCTTTCTGAAATTTCGAACGTCTTTAGTGCCGGCGGCTAATGTGGGTAGTACTCTCGGTTATATCTTTGTCATCCTGGGTTTATTATTGGTTATGTTTAGTGCCAAGTTCGGTATGACTGTAGTCTGGGCCGGCGTTTTTCTCTTTTCATTAGCGGTGATTTTCAGCCTGATTACCTTGCCTGTGGAATATAATGCCAGCAATCGGGCGAGGCAAATGTTACGCAGCACCGGCATGGTTTCTACTCAGGAGTATGACGGAGCCAGTGCTGTTCTATCGGCTGCGGCTTTGACGTATGTCGCTGCTACACTCCAGGCGGTGGCTCAGCTTTTCTATTTTGTTTTGATTGCCTTGGGCATGGGTCGAAGGTAAACTCTGGATTCTGCTTTTCTCAGCCCCCCTGAAAAACCTTTTTTCAGGGGGTTTATTATTTAGAACCCGCCCACTGTCATTCTGAGCGAAGAATCTCTGGGATTGCTAATTTATATCCGCCCCTATTATAATTGCGCCGGAACAAGCAAATTCTCACTGGGGTTATATTTTGCCTAAGAAGGAGAGACTGGACAGCTTCGCTGCACTTAAGGAGATTATTACCAGGCTGCGTGGTCCAGATGGCTGCCCTTGGGATAAAAAGCAAACTCACGCCTCGTTGAAACCGTACTTAATTGAGGAGTGCTACGAGGTCTTACAGGCTCTGGAGGAAGAGACTCCGCAAAAGCTCCGTGACGAGTTAGGAGACCTCCTGCTTCAGATTATGCTTCATGCCCAAATTGCTGCTGAAGCGGGGCAATTCAGTATCGATGATGTTGTCCAGGGCATAAGCAACAAGCTGATCCATCGCCATCCCCATGTCTTCGGTGGGCAGAAAGTACGTGATGCCGGGGAGGTGGAGGTAAACTGGGAGGCTTTAAAGCAGGAAGAGCGGGAGGAGGGAGAATCGCTTTTAGCCGGCGTACCTGAACAAATGCCAGCCCTGGCCTACAGCCAATCTATTCAGCGACGAGTAGCCAGAGTCGGTTTTGACTGGGAGAAAGTGGAGGAAATCATAGATAAGCTGGCTGAAGAGGTGGCTGAGATTAAACAGGCACCCGACCAGCAGGAAAAAGTTAAAGAGTTCGGCGATTTGCTTTTTACGCTGGTCAACGTGGCTCGCCGGTTGGATATAGACCTGGAGATGGCGCTCCGCTCGGCGAATCAGCACTTCTCCTGTCGCTTTGCCTATATGGAAAAAGTCTGCCGTGAGCGTGGTATCAACCTCGGCAGCCTGTCTTTGGATGAGCAAAACGCCTTGTGGGAAGAGGCCAAGCGTAGGGTAAAATAATCTGGTCGGGGCGAGAGGGTTCGAACCTCCGACCTCAGCGTCCCGAACGCTGCGCGCTACCAGACTGCGCTACGCCCCGCCACCGCCTATTATAAGCGGCTTTAACTTTTGGGGCAAGCATTGTAAACTATGGAGACGTTGGCACGTTTTATGTGTCATTGCGAGCGAAGCGAAGCAGTCTGATTGCCTTTCCCAGCCACCCCGAGATCGCCACGGGGTTGATGCCCCTCGCGATGACAGTGAAAGTTACTGTAGGTAGAACATAATGAAATACTGTGTTCTTATAATTGACGGTGCTGCCGGCTGGGCACTGCCGGAGCGTGATGGTAAGACTTGCCTGGAGCTTGCCCGCGTCCCGAATCTGGAGGCAATGGCGCAGGAAGGTGTTGTCGGGCTGGTTCGAACTGTGCCGCAGGGAATGGAGCCCAGCAGCGCCTGTGCCTGCATGTCGGTTCTCGGCTATGACCCAAAGGTCTATTACCGGGGGAGGAGCGGTATCGAGGCTAAGAGTATGGGCATTCCTGTTGCCGATAACGAGGTCGTTTTTCGCTGCAATTTGGTCGCCGTTCGTGACGGAAAGATGTGGAGCTATAGCTCAGGACATATCGACACCGACGAAGCCCATGCACTTATCGCTGCTCTGAATGAAAAGTTTGGCAGTGATAAAATACATTTTTATCCCGGTGTTCGCTATCGGCACATATGCAAGATAAAAGGGCATGATGATGCACTTTTGGCTAACTGCACACCGCCACACGATATACCGGATAAGCCTATTGCTGATTTTCTGCCCCAGGGACCGGGCAGTGACCTGTTACGGGACCTTATGGAAAGGTCGAAAGCTGTGCTTAAGGAGCATCCGGTGAATGTGGAGCGGAAAGCTCGCGGCGATATCCCGGCGACTATGATTTGGCTATTCTGGGGCAGTGGCAAAATACCTGAGATGCCGTCTTTTAAGCGAGTTTATGGCCTCGGGGCGGCTATGACATCCGGCGTTGACCTTCTCCGCGGCTTAGCCCAGATGGCGGATATGACAGTGCTGGATATACCGGGTGTGACCGATGGCCTGGATAATGATTATGCTGCTCAGGCAGCTGGAACTTTGAAGGCGCTGGAGAAGTACGACTTGGTTGCCATCCACGTTGAAGCGCCGGATGAGGCGGCTCATGCCGGCTCGATTGATGATAAGGTAGAGGCCATCCAGATGGTGGATAAAGAAGTTGTCGGCCGGATACGCTCCTGGAATCTCGATGTACTTAGAGTTCTGGTGTTGCCCGACCATCCAACGCCGATAAAGATTCAGACCCATACTGATGAGCCGGTTCCATTTGTGCTCTGGGGTTCTGGGGTCGCCTCCAGCGGGGCGAAAAAGTTCACCGAGGCCGAGGCTAAAAGCACTGGCATTTTTATTGAAGACGGGTATAATATTATGAGCAAGCTGACACGTGTATAGGCAAGTGGAAACCGCTTTCCAGATAGTTTAGAATAGGCAGGAAAGAGAGATGGCACTGATAGTCCAGAAATATGGCGGCAGCTCGGTGGCTGATGCCGAGAAAATAAAGAATGTGGCTCGGCGCATAGTTGCCACCAAAGAAAAAGGTAATGAGGTGGTTGTAATTGTGTCTGCCATGGGCAAAACTACCGATGAACTGATAGAACTGGCCAGGAAGATTAATCCTAAGCCTCATGAACGGGAGCTTGATGTCTTATTGTCCACTGGCGAGATAGTTTCCAGCACCCTCCTGGCTATGGCTTTGCATGAAATGGGCCATAAGGCGGTGAGCTTGACAGGTGCCCAGGCGGGCATCGAGACTGATGCTATCTACAGCAAAGCTCGCATACTGCGTATTGAACCCAAACGAGTTGTTGAAGAGTTGGAAAAGGGCAATATTGTAATTGTAGCTGGATTCCAGGGAATAACTAAGGATATGGACATCACTACCCTGGGTCGAGGTGGCTCGGATACCACGGCTGTAGCTTTGGCTGCTGCTCTTAGGGCTCAGATATGCCAGATATATACAGATGTTGAGGGTGTGTTTACTGCTGACCCTCGACTTGTGCCTGAGGCCCGTAAGCTTGAGGAAATCGGCTATGAGGAAATGCTGGAGCTGGCGACATTAGGTGCCAAAGTGATGCACTCTCGGGCGGTGGAGTTGGGCCAGGTTTACAACATGCCGATAATGGTGGCTTCCAGCTTTAGTGATAAACCTGGTACTATTATTCATGGAGGGATTCCGATGGAAGTAAGAAACAAAGCGCGGGGTATCGCTCATGACCTTAATGTGGCTAAGGTTACTGTGGTCGGTGTGCCTGACCGACCGGGTATAGCTTCAGCAATCTTTGAATCGTTAGCTAAAGCAAATATAAGCGTGGACACTATCGTTCAGAATGCCAGTATCGACAATATTACTGACTTAACCTTTACCGTAGCTAAAGGTGATTTAGATAAGGCAATGGCTCTGGTGCAACCGATAGCCAAGTCTATCGGGGCTAAGAAGTGTGTCAGCGATTCGACATTAGCCAAAGTGAGCGTTGTTGGCACCGGCATGGTGAATACGCCGGGCTATGCGTCTAATATGTTTCGGGCTCTTTCTGAACAGGGCATCAATATCCAGTTGATTACTACTTCTGAAATAAGGATAACCTGTATTATTGCTGAGGATAAGGTGAAGGACGCTGTTAAGGCATTACATAAGGCTTTTGACTTGGAGCAAGATGCAATTTAACGCTATACAGCGACAACTTCTTTTATACCCGATATCTCTTGTTTCAGGACTCGCTCGATGCCGTTCTTGAGGGTCATGGTTGACATAGGGCAACCAGCGCAGGCCCCCTTAAGTCTCAGGCTGACTATGCCTTCTTTAACGTCAACTAATTCTACATCTCCCCCGTCGGCTTGTAGGCTCGGTCTAATATTGTTCAGGACTTCTTGTACCTTCTCTTTCACAGATTCTCCCTCTTGCTTTCACTTGAATTTACTGTGGTAGTAAGCTAACATAATCAGCTTTTTTTGTCAAAATTACCTTTCGACTTAGCTTGAGATACTTGACAATGTTCACTTTTTTTGCCACAGTGACTGCGGTAAAATAGTAAGGTTATACTGGAGAGGTAATACAGAGGAAAAGCAATGCCAGATCGTGAAGAAGATAAGGCTAGACTGAGACGAAAAGCGAGTCAAGAAGCTATTGCCTTGGCTATGCAGAGTAGGTGGCAGGAAGCAATAACTGTCAATCAGAGCATAATTGAGCTTTTTCCTACAGACATCGATGCCTACAACCGGCTGGGTAGAGCATTTATGGAGCTTGGTGAATTCGCCAAAGCTAAAGAAGCCTATAGTCGTGCTTTAGGCCTTGACCCTTATAACTCTATTGCTCAAAAAAACCTCCAGCGGCTGTCTTTGTTGCCGGATTCCCAGGTTAAAGTAAAGGAGGAACGCCGCGAGGTTTCCCCGGACCTTTTCATCGGCGAGATGGGAAAGGCTGGGGTGGTAAACCTACAAAGCCTGGCACCTCGTGAGTTGTTGGCCAGGATGGCTGCTGGTAATCAAGTTCACTTGAAAGTTAAGGGAAAGCAGCTTGTAGTTGAGAATGACCAAGGGGAGTATCTGGGACTAGTTGAGCCGCCTCACGGTTTGCGCCTGGCTAGATTGATGGAAGGTGGGAATAAGTACACTGCGGCCATTGTCAGCATCGATAATGACAGTGCAAGGGTTATCATCAGAGAGGTATTTCAGCACCCGAACCAAATTGGACGTCTTTCCTTTCCAGTTAAAGCAGTTGAAGGCTTTCAACCTCATGTTCGAGATACCTTGCTTAGACATGAGGCTGTGGGGGAGGAAGCCCTGGAGGAGGCAGAGGATATCGAATTAGAGGAGGGCGAACTCATACCCGAAGGCTTCTCCATATTTGAGGGGGTTGCCCCTGATGAGGAAACGACGGTAGAAGAAGAATTCATGGAGGAGTAGTTAATTACCCCCTGAAGCGAGCGAATTTTCAGGAGATGACTAAATGGAAGTTGGAGTAGTTAAGCCAGTTATCATTGAAGAGGAGATGAAGAGCTCCTACCTTGACTATGCCATGAGTGTCATAGTCTCCCGAGCCCTGCCGGATGTGCGCGATGGCTTGAAACCGGTACATCGGCGAATCCTCTATGCTATGGATGGGCTGGGTCTCCGGCATACCAGTTCGTATAAAAAGAGCGCTCGCATAGTCGGTGAGGTTCTTGGTAAGTATCATCCTCACGGAGATGCCCCTGTATATGAGGCCATGGTGAGAATGGCGCAGGATTTTTCCATGAGGTATAGACTTGTTGACGGACAGGGCAATTTTGGCAGTATGGACGATGACCCACCAGCCGCTATGCGTTATACCGAAGCTCGCCTGGGGAAAATTGCCGAGGAAATGCTGGTTGATATTGATAAAGATACCGTTGATTTCATGCCTAATTTTGATGATAGCTTGAAGGAGCCAACGGTTTTACCAGCCAGATCACCCAATCTGCTGGTGAATGGCTCATCAGGTATCGCTGTGGGTATGGCTACCAACATACCGCCTCATAACCTCAGTGAGGTATGTGACGCTATTAATTATCTTATAGATAACCCTGAGGCTGATGTCGATGATTTGATGAAGATTGTGAAGGGGCCGGATTTCCCCACCGGAGGCATTATTTTAGGCCGGCAGGGTATTAAGAGCGCTTATGTCAGTGGACAAGGTAAGGTCGTGGTTCGGGCTAAAGTCACCGATGAAAACCTGAGAGGCGGACGTCAGCAATTGGTCATAACCGAACTTCCTTATCAGACCAATAAAGCCGCTTTGGTGGAAAGGATAGCTGAACTGGCAAGGGAAAGGCGGATCGAGGGGATAAGTGAGGTTCGCGATGAATCAGACCGCCATGGTATGAGGGTAGTTATAGGGCTGAGAAAGGATGCTCAACCTATCAAAGTGTCCAACAATCTCTACAAGTATACATCTATGCAATCGTCTTTCTTCATTAACATGCTGGCTCTGGTTGATGGGCAGCCTCGAGTCATTAATCTTAAAGAAACTTTGACTTGCTACATAGATTTTCGCCGGGTGGTTATTGCTCGCCGCTCCCAGTTTGACCTCCAGAAGGCGAAGGACCGAGCCCATATTCTTGAAGGCTTCAGAATTGCCCTTGACCGCCTGGATGAGGTTATTCAGACCATCCGAAAGGCGGAGACCGCCGATTCAGCTCGATCCAATTTAATGGAGAAGTTTGGGCTATCACAGATTCAAGCCCAGGCCATCCTTGATATGCAGCTACGTCGGTTGGCACAGCTGGAGCAGAAGAAAATAGTCGACGAGTATAGCGAGGTGGTAAAGAACATCGCTTATCTCGAAGACCTTCTGGTGAATCCGAAGAAAATACTCTTTCTTATTAAGCAGGATGTCACCGAGCTTAAGAAGGGGTATGGTGATGGTCGGCGTACTGCGATTAAGCGGGAAGAGGCTGAGGAATTTCAGGACGAGGACCTTATCCCCCATCAGGATGTGGCGATTACGCTGAGCGAACAGGGGTACATAAAGAGAATACCGGCTATAACTTATCATAAACAGCATAGAGGAGGCGTGGGCGTTACGGGAATGGTCACCCGGGAAACTGATATGGTGAAACATCTTGTGGTGGCTGATACTCATGATAATTTACTGCTGTTTACCAATCGGGGTAAGGTTTACCGGCTTAGATGTTATGATATCTCCCAGGATTTATCGCGAACGACGAAAGGAACAGCTCTGGCTAACTTGGTGCCTGTTGACCCAAGGGAACAAATAACCGCCTTGGTGGTGGTAAAAGATTTTACCCCCGGCTTGTTTATGGTTATGGCTACTTCGAAAGGCGTAGTGAAGAAGACAAGCTTTGACAAATTTGCTTCGGTCAGAAGCAGCGGGCTTATTGCCATGAAACTTCGAGGTGATGAAGAGTTGGTCGCGGCTGAGGTAGTGACCCAAAAAGGTGAAGTCATTTTGGTAACTCAAAACGGCCAAGGTATCAGGTTTGCTGTAAAGGGCTTGCGACCGGCCTCTCGGACTAGTGGTGGAGTGCGTGGTATCAGGCTCGGCCCTGGTGACCGTCTGGTGGCGATGGGTGCCATCTTTCGTGAGGCTGCTCTGCTTACGGTTACGGAGAAAGGCTTTGGCAAGCGTAGCCGCGTGCGGAACTTTCCTCTCTACTCTCGGGGTGGCAAAGGGGTAATTGCTCATCGAGTCAATGAAAAGACAGGCAAGGTTATTGCAGCTAACCTTGTCCCTCCAAATCAGCACGTTATTATCATTTCAGCCAAGGGCATTGTCATCCGTATCTCTGTTGATGAAGAAGTTTCGCTTCAGGGCAGAGCTACCCAAGGGGTACATTTGAAGAGACTGGAACAGGATGACAGTGTGGTCTCAATTGCCTGTGTCCATCAGGGGGATGATAAGGGAGGCGACAAGGCTAAGGCTGAGTAGGGGCGCCTTTCCTATCTGCTAGCCATGGAAAAAGTGCTGCAAATTGTGCAAGAGTTCGGCTTGACCTTTGTTCCCCTATTTGTGGCTATGGATGCAATTGGTGTCTTGCCCATATTGGTTCCCTTGACACAGGATATTAAGGCCAAAGAGCGCAGTCGAACAGTGCGCCTGGCGGTAGTTACAGCTCTGGGATTAGGCTTAGGCTTTGTTGCTATCGGCAAGGGCATTTTCATCTTTTTGGGCATCGAGGTGTCCGACTTTCTGGTCGCCGGCGGACTCATCCTTTTCCTCTTGGCTGCCAGGGATTTAATAACCGGCAAGATGGTTGAAGCTCAAGCTTCAGTTGGTGCTGATATGCTGGGCGTTGTCCCGTTGGGCACCCCTCTGGTAGTTGGGCCGGCAGTGCTTACCACGCTGCTGATACTGGTCGACCAGTACTCGATTATCATTGTAATAGTTTCTTTCATCCTAAATCTGGCAATAGCTTGGTTGCTTTTTGCGCAAGCTAACCGGGTAGTGGCTTTCCTGGGGCAGGGAGGGGTCAGAGCCACATCCAAAATAGTGAGCCTCTTTTTAGCAGCTATCGCCATAAAAATGATTCGCCAGGGCGTCTTGCAGGTGTTAGGATGACGCTCATCTTTATTCATGGTGCTGGCAATACCGGCCTAGTCTGGCATTATCAAACCAAGTATTTTGCCGATTCTGATGCTATCAGCCTTCCTGGTCATCCAGAAGGCAAGCCCTGCACCAGCATCGACGATTATGCCGAATGGCTTCACCGATATGTTCTGGATAAAGGTTATTCGCAGCCTGTATTAGTGGGACATTCTATGGGCGGCGCTGTGGCCCAGATGTATGCCCTGAACTATCCCGCGGATGTCAAGGCCCTTGTACTTGTCGGCACAGGAGCCAGATTAAGGGTGAGGCCAGATTTTTTAAGTTTGTTGGGAGCCGGCATCGATGCCCCTGCTGACTGGGTGAGAAATATGCTTGAGCCACTTTATAGCCGGGTAGCTCCTGAAGTAGGAGAAAAAGTAATAAATAGAGTGATCGAGGTAGGCATTGCTGTGCAGCTCAACGATTTCAGATGCTGTGACAAGTTTGACATCATGGATAAAGTTCACCAGATTACAGCTCCCACATTGGTTATTTGTGGCACTGAGGATGATATGACGCCAGTCAAGTATTCCCAATATTTGGCCAACAAAGTCGCTGGTGCCAAGCTGCTCATCATTGACGGCGGCTCTCACTTAGTCTTCATGGAGAAGCCCGGCGAAGTGAACCGTGATATTAAAGAGTTTTTGAAAGACCTTTAGGATCTTGCTTTAGCTTGTCGGAGATTCTCCATGAGAATCGGTGTGCTTTCTGATACCCACATTCATCTGGCAGAAGAGATACCCCAGGAGATCATCAGGGCGTTTTCAAATATTGATTTGATCGTCCACGCTGGTGACTTTGTTGGCTCATCGGTCCTTGAAGGGCTGCAACGGCTGGGTGGGGTGAAGGCGGTACACGGTAACGTGGATTCGATGAAACTCAGAAGCTTGCTACCAGATAAGGAGCTTTTGGTGGTCGGAGGCAGGAAAATCGGGCTTACCCACGGGTGGGGTGGCCCGGAAGGCATAGAGCACAGGGTGAGGGAGCTATTTGACGATGTAGATATCATCATATACGGACATAGTCACCGGGCCAAGATTGAACACATTGGAGGAGTTCTCTTTTTTAATCCCGGGCCAGGATGGCAGTCCTTTGGTATCCTGACAATTGGGGAAGATGTTAAAGGGGAGATAATAAAGATTTAGCGATAGGCACTGTTGGATTTCGGTTGTGTAGTTGCGAGGCTTTAGCCTCGCTTCAAAAAGCGACCCCAAAGGGTCGCGCTACATATGGCAAAATTGTAATGAGCAACAAAAGTCAACAGTATTAGGAGGTATCATGGCTGAGCCTTGGCATGAGCTTGAAGCGCTAGATAAACCGGAAATTTTGCAATTTATTTTTTACCCTCGAAAAGACTCCTTTGAGATATCAGCAGCAGCTAATGTCATTGCTGACACCGTTCTGGTTGATAAGGCGACCTCCGTTTCCTATTGCTTCTATTTTGGTGATAAGAAATACCCAAATGTTCTGTTCTTTCATGGTAACGGTGAGATAGCCAGCGATTACGAGCCCATTGGCTCTATTTATAACCAGATTGGGCTTAATCTTTTTGTAGCTGATTACAGAGGCTATGGTAGGAGTGGAGGCAAGCCCACGCTCACCAGCATGATGAAGGATGCCCATCCTATATTTGAGGGCTTTAAGCGAGTATTGAAAGAGAAGGGGTTTTCAGGAAACCTCTTTCTTATGGGTCGCTCTCTAGGCAGTGCTTCTGCTATTGAGCTGGCCTCGCATTACCAGAATCAGCTCAGTGGTCTGATTATAGAGAGCGGCTTTGCCAATGTATTCAACCTATTTGTATATTTAGGCTTTCCGCTCGAAGCTCTTGGTATCTATGTGCCGAAGACGCCTTCCAGCCTTAAACTTATTCGGAAAATTTCTCTTCCCACCTTAGTTATGCATGGTGAGTATGACCAGATAGTGCCCGTTGAGGAAGGCAAGGCGCTTTATGACAGTATTGCTGCCAAAGACAAACGCTTGCTCATAATCCCTGGGGTCGACCACAACACCATTTTCTCAGGTGGCATGGAACAATACATTAAAGCATTGCGGGACTTCATTTCGGCATATAGCTAGCCCGCGGTCTACTCTTCCTCGGCACCAGGTTCAGCCTCGGCTTCAGCCTCTTCTGCCACTTCCTCAACCCCTTCCTTAAGCTCCGCCTCAACCACCTCAGGCACCACCTCAACCTCTTCTTTGCGTGCCTCGGCTACTTTGACCACCATCTGTTCTGGGTCGCTGAGGAGGGTTATGCCATCGCCGAGATGGATGTCTTTGACGTGGATTGTACTGTCAAGCTCTTCAAGGCTTGACAGGTCTACCTCGAGGCTGTGAGGTAAGTCATCGGGCAAAGCTTCAATGTGCAGGGAATCAATTAGAGGAAGGACGGAGGCTTTCTTGATTTTATCAAGCACCGGTGCCTCTCCGACGAATACCAGAGCAACGTCTGCCTTTATCTTTTCGGTCATCTTGACCTGATAGAAGTCCACGTGGAGAAGCTCATCAGTGAGCGGGTTTCTTTGCACATCGCGAACTAGGACTAGTACTGGGGTCTTTGAATTGTCGATTTTTAGGGAGATAAGGTCGGTTCCGCCTACATGGGCCAGCAAATGCTTCAAACTTTTGGCATCCATCTTTACCGCGGTGGAGTCAATTCCGTGCCCATAGATATTACCTGGAGTGATACCTTGGCGGCGTAGAAATCTTACTTTCTTGCCGGTTATGTCTCTTTTGGAAACTTCGAGTTCATGTCGTTTCATATTGTTACCTCTCTTTGGTCTGCCGAGATTGTCCAGATCCTCAGTGTCATTCTGAGCAGAGCGAAGAATCTGGAGACCCTTAGCTATTGCTCAGTGTGACAAGCAATTTCTACTTAGACCGAAGGATAAAGAATAGTGTTTTTCAACTAAGAAGTCAAATCCTTGTACTCGTCTAGTACACTAGTGACACATCAAACAACAAGACGGTTACATCCCCACCAACTGAGAGAACTATATTTTCCCTTCATAATCAACCTGCCAGTAATTGCAAGTCTATAAATACTACCAAGTTTGGTACTTATAAAGGCACCAAATGCTATTTCTGTAAAGACTGGAATGTGAAATCAATCAAGAGCAAACGGAACCTTTAAAAACCTGTCCCTACTTCACATATATGACTCGCTAAGGGCTAGATACAAAGCTAACGGTACAGTCTACTTCTCTTCTAAGGCCTCGATGGCTATGCAGCTATGTGCTAGAGTACCGCCGGCACGTAGCGATGCAGCGACAAATATTGCTTCTGCTAGCTCCCCATCCGTTGCTCCTGCTGTTTTTGCTTTCTTTGTGTGCGCGGCAATGCAGTAAGGGCACTGAGTGATGTGAGCGCAGGCCACAGCAATCAGCTCTTTAATCCGAGTGCTCAAGGCGCCGTCAGCGAAGACCTTGCCATCGAAATTCATAAAAGCCTGCAAAAGCTCAGGCTTCAGCTCATACAACTTGCCTAATTTAGCAATGCTCTCTTTATGATAGTGACAATCAGCCATTTTTACCTCCTTTTGTTGCAGAATTCACAATTACTTTGGACAGGCCTAAAGGCCTATCCCTACACTTATTGGGGATATAAAGCTAAGCCTGGCTCAATCAGACGTGTTTAGCTAGCCAGACATCTACATCGGCCATGACACGTTTGTGCTCCGGCTCATTGAAGATTTCGTGATAGAAGCCGTCGTAAAGCTTCAGCGTCTTATCTTTCGAGCCTGCCCGCTCATACAACAGCTGGCTGCCTTCTGGGGCCGCCAACTGGTCGGCGCTTCCATGCATAATCAGCATGGGCAGGTTTATCTCTGGCATCTGCTCGGGCAGCTTCTTCCACATCTTGGCCAGCTCGGCACCGATTCGAGCAGGTAACTTGCCGCGGTATACCAGCGGGTCACTGTCGTAGGCGTCCACCACAGCCTTATCCCGGCTGAGGGTAGAGGCATCAATGACGGTGAGACGCATTTTCGGTGCCAGCGCTGCGATTACTCCGGCTATGGCAAGCAGTGCCGGCGAAACGGTGGGACTTGCCACAAGAAGTGCCGCAGACGTTATCACACCTGCTAGCTCCTTCTGGTGCTCGATGGCATAGGCGGTGGCAATCGTTCCACCCATACTATGGCCAACGAGGAAAATCTTGGCATTTTTATACTCTTTGCGCACCATGTTGAAAAAAGTTTTGAGGTCAGCGAGGTAATCAGAGAATCGGTCAACATAGGAGCGTATGCCCTCTGACTTGCCATGACCGCGATAGTCAAGTGCATAGACAGCATAGCCCTTGGGGACGAAGTAATTGACCAAGTTTTTGTAGCGCCCGCTATGCTCAGCCAAGCCGTGAGCAACCAGCAATACCGCCTTGGGGCTTTTGTCTGGCAGCCAGCACTGGTAATAGATGGTAAGCCCTTCATATCCTTTGAATTTACCTTCTTTATGTTTCATTTGCCTGCCTCCTTTTTCCCACAATTTATCGAATCACGATGACTATTGCTGTATCTGCTAAGCCGACAGACTAGGTTGCTCAATCCTACACAGTGTTGCCCACTTCTGTTAACAAAATACGCCATTATTTTGAAGGTTGGAACTCCTATCTCTCAATTTTTCCGAGCTCTCACAGCAGCCCAAAGATACATGAATGGCAAGAGGATAACCCAGAGAACCCACAATGCGTAAAATACAACCCAGTCGAACTTCCGTACCTTCATGAGCTATTACATTAATACTTCTGCAGAAGCCGTGTCAAGTGCTTGGCCTGGCACAGGAGACGAGCAATTGCGGCTACCGTCATACTTTAGCGAGATAGGCAAATAGCAAAGAGTTTTACTCTTCCTTTTGCTTGGGCTGCCTGACACGTTGGCTAGATTGAGCTCCCCAAAGCAAGATGCCCAGACCGGCGAAAAAGATGCCTAGGCCAACTGGTGTTGTCCATCCCAATATCTAGACCATATTTTCGCACCCCCTTCTCAAGATTTATGTTATCCTTTGTGGGCTTATTGTTCACAACTGATAGAAAATACGGCACATGTAGAGGTAGAACTGGAAAGCCTCTGAGGTGGCATTGTGGAGATTGGATATTCGTGCCTTTAACAAGTCCTCGATGCTGACGTGGTAGAACTGGCGAAATACCTTGAAGTAAATCTCTTTTTCATCCTCAATGACTTCGGCCAGCTTGCTAGACTCTACCCAGGGTATGACATCGTCGGTAAAGGTGTGGATAATAGCTATCTTTGTCTGGAGCTGATTAATCCTCAGGTGTGGCGATAAGCCATCAAGCGTCTGCTGGATCTCTGGGTCGAGCTCTGCCCAGAGGTCTCCTGCTCGAGCGGGATCGCGATTGGTAAGCAGTTCATGCATAGCTTGTCCTGTGGGAGAGAGGTCACTCCTGGCAAAATCCACGGAGTCTCCTCTCAGCATCTCCTCAAGATAGGACTTGTCCGAAGATTCAGGCATAAGCTCGATGAGCCACCTGGGGAGTTCTTCCGTCAAAAAAATGCGGGGTTTCCACGGTTTGGTTTCACCTTCATCAAAGTAGTGTCCTGTAATCACAGCCCCCAACCAATCATTGATGTTGTAGTAACCACCCCAGTAGCCGATAACGGATATATCATGGCTTATACTCGGCTCGGTGGCAGCAAGAAACACCAGTGGCGCGCTTAGGCAGATGCCTATCATCCCTATTTTCCCGCTAGTGAATTCTTGTCCCGAGATATATTGAAAACTGATGACTAAAGCCTCGATATCACCCTGGTGGAGTCGAAACTTAGCCAGGTTATCAAGTTGAGGCACCAGAACGATATACCCAGCACGTGCCAAGCTTTGGCCTGCTAGCAGCAGGGCTGGATCATCTTTGCCATCTTTAACAGCGCCATGAGCCAGGATTATGCCCGAGTGTCGGCCTCGGTCATTGGGACGATATAAATTGGCAACAATATCCCGGTTGCCACAGGGATATGTTACCTCAGAGATAACTATGCTTTTGGGAATAGCGTTGGTTTTCCATCTATAGCTGACACCTAAATCTATTAGCAAAGCGATGGTTCTGAGACCGGTCTGGACTGGCTTAGTCAACAGGACTACGACAAGCACGATAGGGATTATTAAGATTAGTATTATCCACTGCCAACCCATGGCCATTACCAACAAGTTTTATCTGCCCGCTACCTTACTGTGCGCCGGCACGGGCTCGTGCGCCTTTCGACCGTACACCTTCTCATACGCTTTGCAATACGGGCATATACCACCCTCAATGTTTTTGACTACCCAGAAGGCAAATCCTTTTTGCTTTTTTCGGGCTTGGGCGCACATAGGACACTCCACACACCGCTGTGCCATAGCCTTATCTTTGTCAGTAACAGTCTGCTGTTTCATGAAGCTGACTCCTTTTGCAAGCAAGAGTAGCATCTGCCTGAATGCGTGTCAATGGCAATACATCTAAACGGTACATAACCAATTGCTAAATTTTCTGCTACAATAGAAGCAGTTTAATTGCAAGACTATGTTGGTTTTCAGTTTCAGCATAACATTGGAGGGGAGGAAATCTTTCTATGGTTAAGCGAACGTCCACAGATTTTCTGGCTCGGGTTCTACTTCTACTGATGGCGGCAAACTACAACCTCAGGCCATCATTGAGGAAATATCTTAAAAGTAGCCACGGGTGGCTCAATTTTTCCATCGGTGTAAGGACGGAGACCAACACTGTCGAGAAAGCACTCATCTTTAATGACGGCAAAGCAAGAGTTTCCTCCAGTATTCCCAAAAATGTTGACGCCACCTTGATTTTCGCCGGGGACGAAGTGGTCAAAGAAATGCTGAAGGTAACACCCAACGAAGTATTGAATATGCTCTTAAAGAGCAGACTGCGGATAGAAGGAAATATGAACTATGTCCAACTATTTAACTTCCTAATGTCCTTGCTACTATGGAAAAAGCACAAGAAGATGGTGGAAAAGCAGAAAGCTGAAGATGCCAGAGAGAAGGCTGCATTGCCGCCGTCTGCCCCAATACTCCATCAGGAAATGAGTCGGAGAAGAAAGGAACGCCTGGTAGGTAAAAAGGTAGATGCTGGCGTTAAATACCTTTCCGAGCCTTACCTGTCACAATATGACATAAACGATTTCCCGAGGTTAAAAAAGTTCCTTGACATCCATTTTGAAACAAAACCTGAAATTTGTCATGAACGCGCAAAGCTAGTAACCGACTGGTGCGTAGCAAACGGCTTTGAGGTGGACAAATCGGGGAAGACCTGGGTTCCGGAATTGCGCCAGGGAGATATGTTTAGGTACTTAATGGAAAATAAAGAACCCGTCATCCGTAAGGACGACCTCATTGCTGGGACTACTACGACTAAGGAAATCGGCGTGATTCTTTACCCCGATGCCCACGCAAACATGATCTGGGGGGAATTGTTATCCACTCCTGACAGGCAACTCAATCCCTACGATATATCGCCTGAAACGGTTGAAATCCTGCATCATTATGTCTTTCCATACTGGATGAAGAGGAATTTCCGTGAGTGGGTCAGGGAAAAATATAACAGACCGCTCTCCCAGATGCTTGATGAGCGCTTTGCCGTCTACTTCCTATGGAAGACAGTGGCCATGTCACACACCATACCAAATTTCCCCAAACTTCTAGCACTCGGTACGAAAGGAATTATCCGAGAAATCAAAGAGGAACTCAAGCGCGATAAATCAGCAGACACACAGAAAAAGCATACTCTTGAGGCGATGATACTTTGTTTGCAGGGACTTGCAGCTTATGCCAGGAATCTTTCCAAGCAGGCAGCAGCCGAGGTTAAATTAGAATCAGACGCCGAAAGGAAAGCTGAGCTTGAGCGGCTAGCCGCGATCTGCGCCAGGGTACCTGAGAACCCAGCAGAAACCCTTGACGAGGCAATCAATGCTATGTGGATAGCCTGGATTGGGCTTCACACGGAAAACACCAATGCCGGTTTGTCGTTGGGCAGACTCGACCAGTGGCTCCAGCCCTATTTTGTCACTGATATGAAGAAGCTTGCCACCGAGAAGGAGAGAGAAGAGTATATTAAAAAGGCAATCGAACTGGTGGGCTGTCTCTATATGCGCTGCGCTGACCATCTACCACTCGTGCCTGACATCGGCAACTACCTTTTTGGCGGCAGCTCTTCCGACCAGGTTATTACACTGGGCGGAGTTACTCCCGCTGGCGAGGATGCAGTTTGTGACATGACTTACATCTTCCTCAAAGTGACCGAGATGCTAGGGATCCGTGACCCGAATGTGAACGCACGATATAACAGGGCAAAAAACAGCGACACCTATCTCAAGCGCCTCTGTGAGGTGAATATGGTTACCGCCGCCACCCCTTCGATGCACAACGATGAGGTAGTTATGAAATCGCTGGAAAGTTTCAATTATCCCGTCGAGGACTTAAGAGACTGGTCGGCTACAGGTTGTGTTGAGCCTACCCTTTGCGGTAAGCACATGGGGCACACCAACTGTATGATGATGAATATGGTTGCTGCACTCGAGATGGCGCTGAATAATGGCAAACATCCGCTCATGAATTGGGAAGTCGGCCCGAGAACAGGTAGCATCGAAGACGGAGCTTTCAAGACATTTGAGGGTTTCTTTGACGCATTTAAAACCCAGTTCAAGTTCCTTATCGACAAATCCGTGGAGTATAACAACATGCTTGGTGAGGCGCATGGTGTGTTGCGTCCGACTCCATTACTGTCGGCACTTATTGACGGTCCCATCAAGAAAGGTAAAGATATTACCAAGGGCGGCGCCAAACACAATTCATCTGGCTCTGCCTGCATCGGCCTGGCTGATGTAACCGATTCGTTGATGGTGATAAAGAGACTGGTGTTCGATGAAAAGAAAGTCACATTTAAAGAGCTAAAGAGGGCGATTGATAACAACTTCGCTGACAATTCTGTGCTCCATGCCATGGTAACCAAGAAGGTCCCTTTCTTCGGTTCAGACAACGGTGAAGCGGTTGACATCGCCAACAGGGTGACTGAATTTGCCCGCGATACCTATTGGAACCATGTGAATTACAGGGGTGGGCGTTACACAGCTGGATTCTGGTCCATGTCCAATCATGTTGCTTTCGGTACTCTGAGCGGTGCGCTCCCCTCCGGTAGACTTGCGGGCAAGGCATTTACCCCAGGCCTAACACCTGAGCCAAATGCATCGAAGAACCTTCTGGAAAATATCCGCGATGTGGCTCGGCTGAATCCCAGAAATATGAATAACAACATAGCTTTCAACATCAAGGTTGTGCCCAGTGCACGGGATACGCGTGAAGAGGTGGTCAACAGCATGTTCTCCTATGCCAAGACTTATTTCGAGCTTGGCGGTATGCAAATGCAGATGAATGTGGTTACCTCGGCTATGCTGCGGGATGCCATGGCCCACCCTGAAAACTACAGGAATTTGCTGGTGCGTATCTCCGGCTATAATGCCTATTTCGTTACGCTCAACAAAGACATGCAGGTCGAGCTTATCGAGCGCGCCGAATATGGGATTTAAGAAACCTCTCATCCTTGATATAAAGGGCAATTCGCTCGATGACGGGCCGGGCATACGTACGGTGATCTTCTTTAAGGGATGCCCACTTTCCTGTGTTTGGTGCCACAACCCCGAATGCAAATATGTGGGGCATGAACTAGGCTGGGATAGAAAAGAATGCATTGGCTGCAACAGTTGCATAAACGTGTGTGAACCCGAGGCGCTTTCACGCGATAACCCAGATTTCATTGACCGACACAAGTGCACTCTCTGTTTCAAATGCGCCGAGGTCTGTCCTGCCGATGCCGTGACAAAGGTAGGACGTGACATGGAAATCGAAGAAGTCATCGAGACAATAACAAAGGACGTTCCCTTTTTTGTTACCTCGGGTGGAGGCGTAACCTTGTCAGGCGGGGAGCCGACACTATTTATGAGGTTTACTGCGGACCTGTTAAAAAAACTGAGGTCACTCAATATCCAGACGCTGATTGAAACATGTGGCCACTTCGATTGCGCTGCCTTCTTCGAATTGCTGTACCCCTACCTGGACTCGATTTATTATGATATCAAGCTAATCGAGCCACAGGAGCACAAAAGATATTGCGGGGTGAGCAACGAGCGTATATTGCATAACTTCAAGGAGCTGTACCAGGCTTCCCAAAAAAAGGACGGTGTTCAAATTTTACCCCGCATTGCCCTTATTCCTGGCATCACCGATAGGCGGGAGAATTTGGAAGCGGTTGCCTCATTTTTGAAGGGAAATAAGGTTAGAAAAGTGGCCCTGCTCCACTACAATCCCTTATGGATTGAGAAATCAGAAAAGCTTGGTGTTCACAACAGCTACACCGAAGACACGAAAATGACCACCTGGATGTCACGGTCACGCGTGAAAGAGTGTCTGGCTATATTCGAAGATTTTGAGGTGGTTGGGAACTAGGTAAAGAGCGAAGCAGGTGGTTGGTAGTTTTAGCCTGCTTATGATATAGTTTTTCCACCATAGCAGCTAATTCACTGATGGTTTACAAGACGACTTAGTTATTGAATGGAGGGTGAGACTATGACCACAGCTATACCTGAAAAACCGAAATTCGCCATTAAGGAACCGAAGAACCTGTCGCCGCGAATTAAATGGCTTCGCGACTATTACTTCCAGGGCCTTAAACGGAAGTGGAACAATGAATTTACCGGCTGGACCACGGGAACACCGTGGGACTTCCAGTTCCGCGAAGGGCAGTACTATATCGTGCCCGAGACTTACACTTTTTTCTCAACCTTCACCGGTGCCTTCAAGCAGACGGCGAGAAAGGTGAAGCTACACCCCGATTTCTGGAACTGGAGTCTGCCCGAGCGCCTTGCCTGGTTTGTTAGAGAAGTGATGGTGAACTATCTGCCGCACGAGATTTTGCCCGGTGACCTCATTGCTGGCGGACGCTTCAACTTACAAGCCTCCACCTGCCTCACCAAAGAGGAGGCTAGACAGTACCGTAAGCTGGTCTATGGCAAGAACGGAGCCCGAGCCGCCATCTTATGGTTTCATGACCATGGCTATGGAAACGTAGGAGCTACCAGCGGCCATCTTATCCCCGATTACGGAACAGCAGTTGAAAAAGGCTGGAAGAGCATTTTTGCCGATATCAACAAGCACCATGAAACGCTTTCTTCAAGTGGTAAGAAAGGCAAAAAGGGTGGACAGCTCAGGGCTATGCTGACCGCTGCCACAATGGCTCGAGATGTGGCAGCAAAATACAGCCAGGTATGCACTGGTCTCGCTGCTAAAGAGACTGATAAGACCAGGAAAAGTGAGCTGCTCCAAATGGCAGAAATGCTTAAGAGGGTACCTTGGGAACCAGCGCGGACATTCTGGGAGGGGGTACAGTCTCTGTGGCTGACCCACATGCTGGTCATGAGCGATGAAAGTTATCCTGGCCCCGGCCTCTCCTTCGGCAGAATAGACCAATATCTGTACCAACTGTGGCAGAAATCCATCAATGAAGGTATGGATAGAGAATTCGGCAAAGAGATATTGAAGTGCTTCTGGATTCATTCCAATACAGCCTATGATGCCATGATTCGCACCGGGGGCAATCAGGGTATCACCTCCGGCTTCGGTCAGGTTGTTACCCTCTCGGGCATGGGGCCCGGCGGCAAGGATATGACCAATGACCTTACCTATGCTATGCTTGAGGTCATAGATGAACTGGCCCCCATTCTGGAGCCAAAGCCAAATGTTAGACTGCACAGAAACACCCCCAACAAGCTCTATGACAAGGTCATAGATATGATTTCCTCAAGCCAGGGAGCACCGTTCCTCATAAACTTCGACGAGCGTTCCATTGCCGGAATGATGCTGGAAGCCAAGAAAGCCGGCGTTGAGCATCTCATTAATAAAGACAATGTACATGATTACGCCCCTGTTGGCTGTCTGGAAAACACGATGTGCGGCAATGACCGCTCTGGTACTGTTGATATTAACCTCAATCTCCTGAAAGCGGTCGAGCTGGCACTTATCGGTGGATATGACCTGATTCCCCACACCGACCCGATGACGGGTAAAACGGAGCCTCGTAAACTGTGGGGAGCCGATACAGGCAATGCAGAGACCTTCAAGACCTGGGAGGAGTTCTGGAATGCCTATGTTGCCCAGACAAAATATATCGTCAAGAAGATTGCCGAGCTCTACGAGAGAACCGACGAGGTGCGGGCAAAGTTTCTGCCAACGCCTTATCTATCCTGTCTGGTCAAAGGATGTGCCGAGAAGGGTAAGGACATCAATGAGGGCGGCGCCGAGCTCAGCTTTGTCACGCTGGAGGCGGTGACCTATGGCACTACGGTTGATTCCCTGCTGGCAGTCAAATATTTGGTGTTCGATAAGAATATTTGCACCATGAGGGAGTTAATTGATGCTTTGAAAGCTAACTGGACAGGCCATGAAGTGCTGCAAGCCCAAGCCCTCAATAAAGCGCCCAAATACGGCAGGGATGATGATGTTGCCGATGAATTGGGAAAGAAGGTGATGGGCCTGTGGACACAGGAGACCTGGAAATACAAGTCCAAGCCCACGGGTAAGCAGTTCCGGCCCGGCATGCTGAGCTGGAATTACTGGATTTCCGATGGATATGTTTTGTCAGCAAGTCCTGATGGCAGACCCAAGGGCAAATTCCTGTCAAACGCCATCTGTCCCTCAAACGGTGCTGACATTAATGGGCCGACAGCTAATGTCAACTCGGTGGGGAAAGTTATCGGTGGCAAAGACCCCAAAGGCAATGGTGACTGGCTGGAATATTATAACCTGCTGCCAAATGGTGCCAGTCATACCATGACCTTCAACCCATCGCTTATCCGCGACCCTGAGCACAAGAGCAAGTTCAAGGCCTTTTTGCGCGGCTATGTGGAAAACGGAGGCACCTGTCTCCAGGTTAACATGATTAACGCAGATATACTGCGGGATGCCCAGAAACACCCGGAGAACTATCGGCATTTATTAGTTCGCGTTACTGGCTATAACGCCTACTTCACTGCCATAGGCAGAGAGCTGCAGAATGAGATTATAGCTCGTGAAAGCCACCAGATTTGATAAGGCTGCTTAAGTATAAGTATGGTAAGCAAAAAGACCGTTATATCTGATGACCGGGTGGTAACCCAAGAGGCAGCCCTGGAAGGTATAGACAAGAGCCAGAGTGGGCTGATACTGCACTTGCAGAGGTTCTCCACTGAAGACGGGCCCGGTATACGCACCACGGTATTCTTCAAGGGATGCCCGCTAAGATGCCTGTGGTGCCACAACCCCGAAAGCATATCGATAGAGCCACAGATACAGTGGCTGGAAAACAAGTGTATCGGCTGCGGTACCTGCATCAAAGTATGCCTCCTAGGTTGTCTGTGCAAGACAGAACAGGGAGTTGTGATTGACCGCGAAGTTTGCAACGGCTGTGGGGAATGTGCTGAAGCCTGTCCGGCGAATGCCATGGAGCTTCTGGGCAGGCGAGTCAGCCTGGCTGAGCTTTTCGATGAGTTGCTCAAAGACCAGATATATTTTGAGAAGTCGGGCGGCGGTGTCACCCTTTCCGGTGGAGAACCTATGATGCAACCTGGTTTTGCCGCTGCATTGCTCCGCCGCCTCAAGGAAAGAGGAATCAACACCGCTCTTGATACCTGCGGCGTTTGTCCCAGCGGGTCTCTGGAAAAAGTTTTGCCCTATACCGATATCGTTCTGTTTGATTTGAAGGAAGCAGAACTAGAAAAGCACTACAATTTCACCGGGCAGTATAACCAGAGGATTTTCGACAACCTTCTATATATTCGTGACTATATCCTGAATAGGGCTCCTGAAAAAGTACTGTGGATTAGAACACCACTCATTCCTGAAGCAACAGCCACATGTGATAACATCACCAGCCTCGGCGCTTTCATCGCCAAAAACCTTCAGGGCGTCGTCGAGCGATGGGAACTGTGCGCCTTTAACAATCTCTGTCGCGATAAGTACCGCAGACTAGGTATCGCCTGGGAATATGCCAATATGCCGCTTATGGGCAAAGACACGGTGCGTGAACTGGAACAATGTGCCAAACTATCCGGCATGGACCCGGAAATTGTGAGTGTCACTGGCGCCACAAAAGTGGAAGATTCATAGGAGATAGAGAAATGAGCAATCAAAGAAACATCTACAAATCCTTTTCAGAATCAGACATAAAAGATTTCGAACCCGAGATGAAGGTGGGACTGCTTGCCACGATAAATGAACAAGGTCTGCCTCATCTAACTTTAATCTCCACGCTGCGAGCTAGTTCACCCACGGAGGTTGTCTTTGGTCAGTTCGCTGAGGGATTGAGCAAAGTCAACATCAGGAAAAACCCAAAGGTCAGCTTTCTCATTCTGACGCTGGACAGGAACACCTGGCGTGGTAAGGCGAAATTTACCCACACCGAAAGAAGCGGCAAAGAATTCGACTTGTTCAACAATCTGCCTATGTTCCGCTACAACGCCTATTTCGGCATACATACGGTTTATTACCTTGATTTGGTCGAACAGTATGGTAAAGAGCCTCTCCCGATGGGCAGCATTATACAGGCAGCCTTAAAGACCTTGGTGGCAAAAATGATATCCCGCAAGAAGGGGAGAAAGGAAGTCCTCAACTTGTGGACCCGGCAACTTATAGATAAAATTGCGAACCTCAAATTCCTAGCTTATGTCGGCAAAGATGGCTATCCTGTGATTATCCCGGTAATTCAAGCCCAGACCTCCGACAACGAGCATGTGATATTCGCAGCTTCAGCATTTAATGAAGATATCAGGGCAATACCTATCAATACGACTGTCGCTTTCTTCTGCATGTCCTTCGATATGGAAGACGTCCTGCTGCGGGGAACCTACCAGGGAATACAACGGATAGGTGGCATCCAGTGCGGTAGTATCTCAGTCAAGTGGGTCTATAGCCCCATGCCACCAAAACCAGAGCAGATTTACCCGGAGACCAAGCTCGAACCGGTGACAGCTTTTTAGCGCGGTAGCTTGAGTCTCTAGTTGAAATTCTTACTATCTCTGAATGCTGCGACTATTCTTTCCCTAGCAAAAGAGACTATTCTACCGTTGAGATGTACTTCGTCAGCGAGATATTTCTTCTTAATGAACCCGTTTCCATCGGCTGAGATGAATTGCACATCTATGTAAGGAATGCCATTCATCTGGCAAAATTGTCCAAGCCTCTCGTTAAATTCTCTGGATATTTCACTCCTCTGTTCCGGACTTCCCAGAAAAGGCAAGTCAGACACAAACCGCTTCCTTGCCGCCGGTGGGATGCCATGAACACATACGGCGAATCCGTCATCTCTCAATCTCTTGATAACCTCTCCATATTTTTCTACAGTAGCCTCTACAATTTTCGCGATACTCACTTTCTCATTGTGCTTTTTATATTGCAGGTAAATATGAACCCGGGTATCTATTTCTCCGAAAACCAAAAGCAAAACGTCCCTTTCTCTGTTTATTCGCGGCAGGAATGAGTTCAGGTATTTCTTTGACTGAGAAAAGCTGTTGTCTTTATTAAGATTGTATGCTGTCGCCTGTGATATGTGGTGTATGATGAAAGGGCTTCTGAACACAAATGGCCTAACATGGCTATCTCCTATAATGTGAACTATTGCGCCATTAGATAGCTTTGACCTTAAGATGAGGCAGGTGTTGTGTAAGCACAGCCAAGGATACTTAAAAAGGACATCCGCATAATTAAAATAGATGGAGCCTCTTTTAGATAGTGCTTTTCTGAACGTTGTGTTTATTCGCTCAAAAATGTTTTTCATCGCAAACATCTTCATAGCTATGCCAGATTGGCTTTACTTTACCACTGGGAAGCCATGCCTTTCAATCAATGGATGAAAAATTTGAAAAACCGAAGCTGTTGATAAGTCTATCCGCCTGGTATAGGTATTGATACCTGCACCTACGTTGCATAGGAATTCAGATTTCGAGTTTGTTTGCAATTCTGGGGGTTAGTATTTAGGATTTCTTATTGTAAGGTGGGTAGCTGAAGGCGAGCAGTTAACTGACCTTCTCGTCTCCACAAATAGAAACGTCCCAAGTAACCTCACTTGTCCCCGGCTTTTCCTCTGCCTCTCCTCTCGGTTTTGGCTTACCTTGTGCCCGGTCGTGTACCACACACCTTCCAGCCTTCACCGCCTCCCCGTCCCTGCCAGGTCTAAGCTTGACTGCTTGGGACTTTTATAATAATAGCACATTTCGGGTTGATTTGTCAAATCTCGGTAGTGGGTCAATTTGGACATAAGGTTAAGGTGTTGTCACCGGAACTGGCTGAGTTGGTAGCAAGCTATTTATATGAAACCATAAAAATGTTGTCCCTATGCCGAAAGCAATTATTAGGGCAGCAACCATCCAATAGATAGTTCGGTTAATTTCTTTGGACAACCTCTTTCTTCGGTATGAGTCCTCAACATTTCGGAAACATGGCTTAAGGTAATAGCAGGTACCATGATATTAGTAGTGGCCTTATGGAACCTCGCAACGCACCAATACGTACCATTACCCCAATAAGTGAAGAGATTTTTATCCCCTGCCCGTGCTCCAATGGTCTAATCACGTAATTTTATACAGGGAAATAATTTTCTTTACAAGTTACTAGAAGGTAAAGCCTTTCTTGGTGAAGACTTTTATGCAAGCATCCACGACCTCTGAAGAATAAAGGACACCCTTTTGCTGTGAGATTTCTAAGAGGGCTTCTTCTATGCTGAGAGCTGGACGGTAAGGTCTGTGAGATGCCATAGCCTCAACAACATCAGCCACACTCATTATTTGTGCCTCAAGCAGAATGTCGTCGTCAGAAACCCCGAAAGGATATCCAGAGCCATTCATCCGCTCGTGGTGTTGTAAAACTATCCGGGCAATAGGCCAGGGAAATTCTATCGTGCTAAGCAAGTCATAACCCACCTGGGCGTGGTCCTTGACCAGATTAATCTCGTTTTTTCTTAAACGGCCTGGCCTGCTGAGAATCTCTGCGGGCACGTATATTTTTCCGATATCATGCAGTGTCCCGGCAACGCGTATCCCTTCGATCTGCCCTTCGGAAAGGCCAAGCTCTCTGGCGATAACACAGGCCAACTTGGCCACGCGGTGCTGGTGGCCAGCAGTGTAGGGGTCTCTGATTTCAGTTGTCAAGGCAACAGCATTGATGGTTCCCTCGATAGCTCTTTGTAATCTCGCTGAAGTTTGCCTTAGTTCTTCCTCAGTCCGTTTGCGCTCGGTAATATCAAGGATAACACTTAGTATCAGCTTACGGCCACTCGACTCGATAAGGCGGCTCTTTACCTCCACTGGCATTAAAGAATTATCTTTACGCATATGAACTGACTCGAAGGTTAACTGGCCTTTTTCGATTAGCTCTTTAATCTTTGCCTCAACGGTATTGGCATAATCTGGAGCGCTGAGTTCATAAAAATTTATCCGCACCAACTCTTCTTTTTCGTAACCATGAGACCTGCAGGCGTCCTCATTTGCGTATATGCAATTGCCGTTCAAGTCGTGGACCATGATTGAATCGGTGGTGGCGCTGAAAAGCTGGGCATTGAACTCCATCTGGTCCTTTAAAAGTTCATGTCTGCTAATAATGTAGGCCAAGAACCATGACCCCACGCCCCCCGGGATAAGCAGAATTGCCAGTGCCACCAGAAGAGGTGTGCTAGATATCAAATCAGCGATAGTCTGGAAAGAGCTTGAAGGAATGAAAGGAATATTCTGATAGTAGAATAATGCCAGAACCACACACACCAATGCTGCCAGAGACAAAAATATAGCGAGAAAATATTTTAACACTTTCCCGCGGAACCACATGCCTTTTGGTAATATTACCGGTGGCTTATAGCTCATTAATATCCTATTAAGAATATTGTCGACAATATTAGCACTAACTTTAATGCTTGGCAATCATCGCATGGAGATTGACGCACTGTATTTACTTTGGAATTTCTATAAAAAATGCACCATCACTTAGTCTCTCAAATCCAGGAGGGGAAAATCGCCTCTCCCTCTCCTGCAGTTATGGAGTTAAAAAGGGAAATTGTAAGCTGAAAAATTTCATGTTATAATGCCGCCAGTTTAATAATAGCTTTCCGAGCCTTTTGTCCTAAAGGAATAGCCAAGGGCATCGGCCGATAGGGTGCCACTGGAAACGGTGACGCCTCCCATGTTTGGAAAGGAGAGCCGAATTGAAACTAAGTTACGTTGATATTAAAAGCGCCCTGGTAACGGTGGCGTTTTATTTTTGGATCAGAAATCGTTCATATTTTTACGCTTTCGCCCCTGACTCTCTTTCAACTCTACAAGGTTCACTTCTTTGTCTTGGCTATGACAGAATATCTAGCTGTCACTGGCACAACGGACAACTGCTAGCCATTAATAAGTCGCCTCCACTTCGGCATAAATTGGAGCAAACTGTGTCAGCTTCGTATCGGAAAGCATTACAGCTAGTTATAAAAAAGTGATAAGGAGGATAGACAATGAACAAAAGGTTTTTCAGGAAATTAACAATCTTTACCACAATAGCGGTGTTGCTCTCACTGTTGATTGGATGTGCACCTTCTACCCAATCTGAACCACCAACTCCGCAATATCCAGTTCATGCCCCCGAAACAAGGTTCAAAATTGCTACCACGACCAGTCTATACGACACGGGGTTATGGTACTATTTAGAGCCCATGTTTGAGGAATATGCTGATGTAGAAATGGATATCATCTATGCGGGCACAGGAATAGCACTTGAATATGGCAGGAGAGGTGACGTGGACGCGGTGATTGTTCATGACCGTGCCGCTGAAGACAAGTTCATTGCTGAAGGTTACGGAATTAACCGGAGGAACTTTGCTTATAATTTCTTTCTTATTGCCGGCCCGGCCGGTGACCCGGCTGGAATTAAAGGCGCAACAGCAACCGAGGCCTTTAAGAAGATATATCAGGCAGGGATGAATGACCCGAACACCGTCAAGTTTATTTCCAGAGGTGACAACTCCGGGACTCACTCCAAGGAAAAACTTATCTGGAGCAAAGCCGGGTACAAATACGAGGATGTTGAGAAGTCTGGCAAATGGCATATAGAAGCTGGCAAAGGAATGGGGCCCACCCTGCTGATGTCTAACGAAGAGCAGGCATATGTACTTGCGGACATATCCACATTTCTCGCCTATACAAAAAAAACTAACTTAACCATTGTACCAATAGTAGAGGAAGACCCTGTGTTCCTCAACGTATATGCAGCTATCGCCGCCAATCCTGACACGACAAAGGTTATTAACCTAGATATTGCCAACAAGTTCATCAACTGGCTCATTTCAGCCGAAATCCAGAATTTAATCGGGACTTATGGCAAAGCCGAATACGGCAGGTCTCTTTTCTTCCCGCTGGCCGATGGTGGCTGCAAGATAGAAGGTTGCCCGTCACATGAAGAATATACAAAACCAGTTCCGTAACAGGTTTACAGAGAGCCCGGGCCATGTCTGCCTCACTACGTAGATGGTATAAACATCCAAGGTGGTAGTACGAATTGGCTGAAATATGGCAAGGATTTCTAAAAGCAATCCAGCTTATTGTCACGCTTGACCCCGAAGTCCTGGAGATAACCGGCAGAACGCTGGCCATCTCTATTTCTTCAACCATTATCGCCGCTTTAATGTGTTTACCTCTGGGTAGCCTGATTCATTTCAACAATTTCCGTGGTAAGAGAACTCTGATAAATTTGATACAGACTTTCTATAGTGTGCCCACGGTGGCGGTCGGCTTAATTGTATTTCTGCTTTTCTCTCGGTCTGGACCATTGGGTTTCCTGGAGCTTCTATTCACACCTCAAGTCATGATAATAGGTCAAGTAATACTTATATCGCCGATAATGCTGGGGCTGGTGATAGCTGCTTTAAGTGGTGTGGACAAAGCTGCACATGAAACGGCAGTAGCCATCGGCGCCAGTCAATTTCAGGCGACAACCATTGTCATACGAGAAGCCAGATATGCCATTTATTCTGCTCTAATAATGGGATTTGGGAGAGCTATATCAGAAGTCGGTCTGGCTTTGATGGTAGGTGGTAACATACGTGGATACACCAGGGTAATGACCACGGCTATTTCTTTGGAAACGTCGAAGGGAGATATAGTGCTGTCTATCGCGCTCGGAATAATACTGATCAGTCTGGCGCTAATCATCAATTTCGCTTTCAGTAGACTGCAGCAGAGGTGGAAATAGATGGCTTTACTGGAAACCGTGAGCCTGGGGCACAAATACGATGGATGCCCGGTCTTAAAAGATGCAAACCTGGGGGTCAACAGGGGCGAAGCTTTTGGTCTAATTGGTCCCACAGGTGCCGGCAAAACGACATTGCTCAGACTGTTAGACTTTCTTGAGGTGCCCACTTCAGGAAAAATTTATTTCGAGGGCGTGGATGTGACCCTTTCTGGGAAGCACAGATTAGAGACACGCCGCAGGATGGCATTTGTGCAGCAGAAGCCAATAGTGTTCACCATGAGCGTCTACGATAATGTCGCTTGTGGCCTTAGATGGAGACGGGAGGCGCATGATATTATCCGCAAGAAGGTGGATAATGCGCTGGAGCTTGTCAATCTGGCCGAATACAAAAACAGAAACGCCAAAACACTCTCCGGAGGCGAGACGCAGCGGGTTGCCATAGCCCGTGCTCTGGTTACACAGCCGGAGGTACTCTTTTTGGACGAGCCTACCGCCAACCTGGACCCCGTCTCGGCATCACAAGTAGAGAAAGTCTTAAGCAACATCATCCAGGAGCAAAGAGTAACTGTGATAATGGCTACCCACGATATGTCACAGGGGCAACGCCTTGCCGACAAAATCGGCGTGCTCATAGGTGGCGAGATACTGCAAATAGGCAGCCCCAACGAAATATTCTGTGCCCCCAAGAATATGGAGGTGGCTGAGTTCGTTGGCGTAGAAAACATCCTGAACGGAGTAATAGTGGAGAAAGATGACAATCTGGTAACCATACAAGTGAATGATAGCACCATCCAGGCTGTCTCTGATTGTGAAATCGGCGAGGCGGTTTATGCCCTCATCAGGCCCGAAGACATAACCTTCACACTGGCAAAAGGCAGGACCAGTGCCAGAAACACGTTTCAAGGGAAGGTAACCAGAATGACCCCGGTGGGACCGCTGTTGAGAATCGAGGTAGATTGCGGCTTTAATTTGCTGGGCGTGGTAACAAAGATGTCAGCGGAAGAGCTAGACCTTGACATCGGCAAGAAAGTTTACGCCAGCTTTAAAGCCACTGCGGTACATACTATTAAGAGGTGGACCTAGCGGTTCGATGGTGATGAGCGCAAATACGCCCCTATGGAATCTAGGGAATTTTTCGACCCGGTGCGCTGGACTAGCTTTTTGTTTTCGCCAGTCCAACAGATATCGCCACACGCCTCCATAATTTCGATATGAGCCCTGATTTCGTTTTCCGCTAATGCTTTTCCCATGCCAGCAAGCCGCGAAGGAGGAAAATGCTGGACGGCGATATCTTTTATGCCAGCCGGTTTGTCATCAATAATTTCCAAGATATCGCCACAGCGGTCAATATGAAACTGGATAATTTCCTTAGCTCGCTCGGCACTACCAAGAAGGTTGAACCGACCGTTATAGAACAGGCGATGGGCGGGAAAGGTAGCTTTAAGGGGCTGTGAGGCAAGATGGGCTATCTTGCTTAAAGATTTGATATAGTTCATTAGCCCGTAAACATTGTTTCTTCGGCGATACCCTTCTGGTAAGATCCGGCGATTGACTTCGAAGGCATATGCCAGGGAAGGCTGAGAGGTGATGTCAGGCAGTAAGGTATCACCGGTAAATATAGCCTCATCCTCCAAAACGATGCAGATCGAGTCGGGGGTGTGCCCCGGGGTAAAGACGAAGCTAAGGGCGTCGTCTGGCAGCTCTTGGTCATCCTCGATATTAAAGTCAATTTTCAACGAACTTCTTGCCTTATGGTATGGTAAGCAGTTCTTGTAGAAGGTTTCAGGCATTCTGCAGAAACGGCAAGAACCGGGCAGCTCAGGATGCAGGGCGCCTTCTTTTATGTGGGGGTGATAGGAAATCATCTGGCGGTAAATTGCGTGGGCCCATAATTCAGTCTGCGTTGCGGAGATTATTTCAACCACATTACCATCATGGTCTTCGTGGCTGTGGGTGACGACGGTTCTATCGATATCCGAAAATCCCTTGCCTATTGACTTTAGAAGAATCCCAAAAACCTCGAAGTTACCGAGCCGGCCAGTGTCTATCAAGGTAGTCTTCTGGCCAACGACTAAATAACACCAGGTAGGCCCAAGGTCCCAATCGGCATGGGTGTATATGTTAGGTATGGCCAATCCGAAGACATCGGTTCCTTTAGTGGTCTTATAATGGATGACCATACCTTCTCCATTATCTTTCCCCTTAACTATTAAATCCGGTGTCTTCATTGTTCGACCTCTATACTTTCTACGCGGCACTCTTGCCCGCTAATCACCTCAAGATTGGTTCCCTGGCAATCCGGACAAATCCATGCGGAGTCTTTTGGATTAAAGGCAATCAGGCAGTCTCGACACCGCAGTTCTGCCGGCACCAGTTTAAAATCGAGGGTGGCTCCCTCAGCTGCATTACCTTTCTTGAGAAAATCGAAGTAGAAAAGGACGGAATCGCTGACGACCCCTGATAGCTCACCGATGACCAGATTTATCTTGGTGACCTTATTTGCCGGAGCTGCTTTTGCCTCTTTTAGGACGATATCCAGTATGTTCTGCGTTATGACTAATTCGTGCACCGTCTTAGTTTTCGCACCTTTATCCCAAAACCTGGTGAATTATAGACTTTTGCCTTCAGCTTTTCAAAAATGTAGGACGCCCGTCCTTGACAAAACAGGGAGAACTCGCTAAAGTCTTCAACCATCCAGTAGGGCACTGAAGATCATGGCCTTTTGATATAGGAGGTAAATGAATTGCTAATTGCTGTAGATGCTATGGGCGGTGACTACGCTCCCCGGGAAGTGATTAAAGGGGCCATAGAAGCAGCTAGAGAGTTCCCGATAGATATCGCGCTAGTCGGTAACAAACCTGTGCTTGAGATGTTGCTTCGGCGTTATTCAAGAAAACCGAATATTAGCATTATCGAGGCGAGCCAGGTCGTCGAGCAAGATGAGGATCCAATACAGGGAGTCCAAAATAAGCCGGATTCGTCAGTAGTGGTCGGAGCCAGGCTGGTAAAAGATGGTATCGCCGACGGCTTCATCTCCGCTGGTAGCACGGGAGCCGCTGTAGTCGCCTCATTTCTCAATCTAAAGGCAGTAGAGGGCGTCCAGCGGTTGGCAGTGTGTGCCGTAGCCTACCTTAACCAACCTCAGCCGACTCTAATTATTGATTCTGGGGTCAATGTCAACTGTCGCCCCATCTTTCTGGTTCAATTTGCCCAGATCGCCAACATTCTAGCTGAACAGGTTCTTGATATAAGCTCACCACGAGTGGGATTACTAAACGTTGGCTCAGAGGAACTTAAGGGCAGCACTCTGGCCAAAGAGGCCCATCAGCTCATAAAAAAGACCGATTTGAATTTCATCGGCAATATAGAAGGTTTTGATGTCCTCCATGGGAAAGCTGATGTAATTGTTACTGATGGCTTCACCGGGAACGTATTGATTAAGACTATAGAAGGATACTCGCAAGTTGTCCAGAGTTTGCTGGAGCTGGGGCAAGCCGCTAAAATCGACCGTTACCTCACGGGAGCTGCCCTAGCACAGTATGTACAACTGACCGCGACTGTTAAGAATCTGGACTACAAAGAATACGGTGGAGGATGTTTACTGGGGCTAGAAGGAAACATCGTCATAGCTCATGGCCGTAGTCGGGCCAAAGCCATCAAAAGCGCTATATACTTGGCCTATCACGCTGCACGACAGGGTATAGTCGAAGCCATCAAAAATGGCCACTACGCATCAGAATAGTATTGGTATTTAGAGTTGGTGGTGCTGATGAAAACAGTCTCTTAAAGTTCGCTCTATAACGTGCTACAATTGCTCCTGATGGTATAAAAAAGGAGTGAAAAGAGAAATTTCCATAGTCAAGCTGGAGCCAGGCGTAAGCCATGCCATCAGAGCATTTCTAGCCGATAAAGGTACCCAGCAGCCTATTCGCATCGATACCAATTTTAGCGGATGCTGCGATGCCTCACTATGTCTGCGCGTGGACAATATCCTTGAGACGGATTTGACCGTAGAATTAGAAGGCCTGACATTCGTTATCAATCCCGATACTTACCAGCTTGTTGGTGAAGTAACCATCTCCTACGTGGATGAAAGGGAGAGAAAAGGATTTGTTCTCACATCAAGCAAACCTATAAGCGAGTGGGATGGTTTCGGTGTCAGTGACATTAAGATTTGACCTGAAACTTAAAAAATAAATCATAGGGAGGGTTCAAATGGAGCAATATAAACTGTTTATTGATGGAGAATTTGTCGACGCCGCAGACGGAAAGACCTTCGAATCGATCGACCCTGGCACTGAAGCTCCTATAGCAACAGTAGCACAAGCGGGAAAGGCTGATGCAGAGGCGGCTATAGCCGCCTCACGTAAGGCTTTCGACAGCGGGGGCTGGAGCGGGTTGTCCCCGGTGGCCCGTATGGCAAAAATTCAGGATTTTGCCGACCAGGTAGCACAGCAGGGGCTACGTCTGGCTGCAACTGAATGCATGGATTCAGACCAGATCATGGGACTCGCCAAGTTCGGGCCCTTGCTCGGCATCGGGTTATTGCGCAATCTGAGTCTAGTAGCGGCCACAAAATTTCCCTGGGAGGAAGAGATCCAGATCTCAGGGAATGTATTTGCACCGGGCCGTGAATTTATCCGCAGGGAGCCAATTGGCGTATGCGTGGGAATCATTCCCTGGAACTTCCCCATGACCATGGCTTTCTGGAAAATCGCCCCTGCCCTCGTAATGGGAAATACCATCGTTTTGAAACCGGCTTCGGCAACCCCATTGAGCGCACTTATCATTGCTGAAGCCGCCAAAGCGGCCGGCATTCCCAACGGGGTGGTAAATGTCATAACCGGACCAGGGGGAGAGCTGGGCAAAATTCTCTGTACCCACCCCGATGTGGGCAAGATAGCCTTTACCGGCAGCACGGAAGTCGGACGTGAAATCATGAGACTGGCATCCGACACGGTGAAAAAAGTGACACTCGAGCTCGGCGGTAAATCGGCCAATATCATACTTGACGATGCTGATATGGACCTGGCCGTAGAGGGCGCCGTTTTCGGCACCTTCTTCCACCAGGGACAGATATGCGAATCAGGTACACGCGTACTAGTCTCATCAAAGATATATGATGAGTTCCTCGACAAGATGAAAAAGCGAGCTGAATCTATCCGCATCGGATACCAGATGGACCCTAACTCGCACATGGGGCCTCTTGTCAGCAAGACGCAATTGGCCACAGTCGAACGTTACGTCAAAATGGGTAATGAAGAGGGAGCGGAACTGATCACAGGTGGAAAACGCGTCGAGGTTAAAGGAATCAATGGCGGATTCTACTATGCTCCCACCATTTTCGCCAACGTGAACAACAAAATGCGTATCGCGCAGGAAGAGATCTTTGGCCCAGTTGTCTGTGTTATAAAATACGACAGCGATGAAGAAGCAGTGGCAATTGCCAATGACTCCATTTATGGCCTGGGAGGAGGGGTATTTTCTTCTAACACCGCCAGGGCCGAGCGTGTAGCCCGCGGGGTACGTACCGGAACAATGTGGATAAACAATTACCACGTCTTTGCCGATTTCTGCCCCTTTGGTGGGTATAAGCAGTCCGGCGTAGGACGTGAGCTGGGGCTCGCGGGATTACATGAATATACCCAGATCAAGAGAATACATGTGTCCGCCCTGGCCGACCATAAGACGAATATCTCCTTTCAACTTATGTCGGACTATAAAAAGGTAGACGGTTTTTCGTACAACTGTCCGACTAATGTAGTCGCTGGCCACGGAGCTCTGAGCTCAATCTACAAGGCAGTTGCGGATCTTGGCTGCCGCAGGGCTTTGATTCTTACCGATCCCGGCGTAAGGCAGGCCGGGCTGGCTGAGCTGGCGAAGAATGCCCTTGCGGATTTCTGCGTGGGTATCTATGACAATATCCCGTCGGATCCCGATCTGGAAACAGTAGATGCGGCCACTGCCATGGCCCGCGAACTGAAGGCGGACTGTATCGTAAGCGTGGGTGGTGGGAGCGTTATCGATACTGCCAAAGGGGTCTGTGTGACCTTAAAGAACGGCGGCAAGGCGAATGACCATCTGAACATGTTGGTACTCACTGAGCCTCAAACCCCTCATATCGCCATTCCAACAACAGCGGGAACCGGCAGTGAAGTAACAAGCATAGCCGTACTCACAAGCAAAGGCGCGGGACGTAAACTGTTCATAGTCGACACACGAATCATGCCAAATGTGGCTATTCTGGACCCGCGCTTCACCACGTCTTTTCCCCAAGGATATAACCGTATCCACCGCCATGGATGCCCTGACACATGCCATCGAGGCTATGACAAGCACCATGGCAAACAAGATATGTGACGGTCAAGCATTGCAGGCTATACGCCTGATCCACGAGAACCTACCGCTCGTGGTAGCCGATGGCGAGAATGAAAAGGCACGGCTCAATTTGCAGTTAGCAGCCACCATGGCAGGTTGGGCATTCACCATGGCCCAGGTCGGCCTGGCACATGGTATGGCGCATACTATAGGGACACTATACCATGTCCCACATGGGGCAGCTTGCGGCATAGTGCTCCCGAAGGTGATGCGGTACAACGTCGATCACGCGGCTGACAAACTAGCTCAGGTAGCACAGGCCCTGGGCGTTAACACCAGCGGCATGGCGGAGCGCGATGCCGCCCTGGCAGCAGCGGACGCAGTGGAAGCACTGATGACAAAAGTGGGCCATCCGATGAGGCTGCGCGACGTGGGCGTTCCGGAAGAGAACCTGGCCATATGCGCCTTCCATGCTATTGCCGATACGGCTGTCCTATTCAATGGGCGCCCTGTCAGTGACCCGAATGAAGTTCTGCAAATTTACAGCCAGGCTTATTAGAGCTAAGACCATGATATAGAGGGGCATGAAATAACTGAATAACTGGCCTCTCAGTTGATCTCTCCAGTAAGGAGTCATCGGGGACCTGTTCTGCTTATCTGGAAACGCTTTAGAACCATGAGCAGAATAAGAATGAGAGGATATATTGCTAGAATAAGGGGTGCGTTCTGAAACAAGCTCTGGACCAAAAGAACAATGGATAACGTAATAATTAAAATGGCAGTGCTCAGCCCTGATTTTCGTATGATCAAGAAGAGTGTGAAGGCTATCGCCGCCACTATCAAAAAGTGCCACCATACTAGGCAAACAAGCACTCCATAAATCGTAGTGGCCCCCAGCCCCCCTTTGAATTTCAAAAAGACGGACCAGTTATGGCCGACCACTGCAGCAAAGCCGGCAATCATCACTACCACAAGAGATTCAGTGAGCATACTGGCAATCAATACAGCTAGCGCTCCTTCGCCCACATCCATTGCAACAACCAATACAAAAGGAACAACACCCAACTTCCTGTGGACAGCCGCTGCGCTTATACGGCCATCACCCTCCTGGCGCACATCAATCTTCCCCATCAAACGGCCGATAATGTAAGCGGAAGGAATGGAGCCTATTAGATAACCCAGAACTACTGCTATGACCTCATTTATCAAAGCGGTCTTCCTTGTAATAAGCCAGAGCGAGTGTTCCCCGACCGGTGGCATAACCCATAATGGGGCTGAAATCAGTTATAAAGAGCTCAGCGCAGTTGAACTCAGCGGCTATCTTTTCCTTGAGTTTTTCAGCTTCTTTCAAGGCGTCAGCGTGCATAACCGCCACGTGGACCGGCTCCGAATTGACTACGTGATTTCTCATTATCTTGAGCATTTTTTCAATCCCGCTCTGTTTAGTTCTAGCAGCGGCGGCGAAGTGGATGTTGCCATTGGAACCGGTTAGAATGGGCTTAATGGAAAGCATAGAGCCTATTTCAGAGGCAACTTTAGGCATCCTTCCGGTTCTATAGACATGGCGAATGGTTTCCAGAAGACCAACGAATTTAACCCGTCCTTTAACTTTTTTAGCTATGGAAATGACTTCATCAAAAGACTTACCCTCGGCGGCTGCTCTGGCTGCTGCCAAAGCGATAAGACCTTCAGCAGCGGCAACGGTTTCGCTGTCAAGAACTTCAATGGCAGTTTGAGGTGACTCTTCCTTGAATATCTCTTTAGCATTTTGGGCACTGCAGTAGAACATGCTCAGTTTTGAGGATATGGTGACCACTAGGATACTACGAGCATGCTTACTGAGTTCCCGGTAGGCCTCAAGGTAGTCCTCAGGAGAAGGCGCGGAACTTTTCCAGAATTCGGGAGCTTTTTCCAGAAACTCATAGGCCTGAGTTGAACTCAGGTCTATAAAGTCTCGATAAACGTGGCCGTTGAATAATATATTGACCGGGATTATTCTAATCCCATAGTCCTCGGCTTGCTTTTTTGTAATGCAGGCAATGCTGTCAGCGATAATAGTGGTGCTGGTCATGCCTTTCCAGTTAACATAATGTGTTATGCCTCGGATAACGAGGCTATCGTAGCACCATATATCATCGCTGTCAAGCAGGTGTAGGCGAATCTGCGAAGAAAAGATTTCAAATTTGCCCTCGGCACTCGCCTGAAGTACAATTCATTTGTTTATGGCTAGAGTTGGAACAGTAGAATTAGCTCGAATAAGCACTCGCGGCGTGGTTCAGGGGGTTGGCTTCAGGCCTTTCGTTTATCAGCTGGCTGCTAAATACAACCTGAAAGGCTGGGTTTGCAATACCTCCGAGGATGTTAAAATTGAAGTTCAAGGTGAAAGCAAAGATCTGAAGCGTTTCTTGTTTGACCTCCAAGATAAGGCACCGCCGCTGGCTCGCATAGAAAGCATAACTGTTACCTATCATCCGCCGACAGACTACACAAACTTTGAAATCCGTAGTAGCATCGCCGAAGCAGACAAATATCAACTGGTGTCTCCGGACATCGCTACTTGCCTGGCCTGCCTTGAGGAAATCTTCAACCCCGAAGACAGACGCTACCATTACCCCTTCACTAACTGTACCAATTGCGGCCCCCGCTTCACCATTATAGAAGACATTCCCTACGACCGTCCCAAAACCACCATGCGCTCCTTTCAGATGTGCACTGATTGCCAGATAGAGTACAAAAACCCTTTAGACCGCCGTTTCCACGCTCAGCCCAATGCCTGCCCCAAATGCGGGCCAGAGCTGGAACTGCTCGATGTCAAGGGAAATCATGTCGAAACATCCGACGTCATTGTCATTGCCAGCCGTCTTCTCAAAGAAGGAAAAATTCTTGCCATCAAGGGTCTGGGTGGTTTTCTCCTGGCCTGCGATGCCACCAGTGAGAAAGCTGTTGAACTGCTGCGCCAGAGAAAGAGACGCCCATTCAAGCCACTAGCCATAATGGTCGCCGACATAGAGGAAGCTAAGAGACATTGCTACGTATCTGAAATAGAAGAAAAGCTGCTTACATCGGCGCAGAGTCCAATAGTGCTGATGGGGTGGAAGCCAGAGTCCACGGTATGCGAGGCAGTAACTCCAAACCTTAAATACCTTGGTGTGATGCTACCATACACTCCACTGCATCATCTCTTGCTCAGAGATATAGGACTGCCGTTGGTAATGACCAGCGGCAATATCAGCGAGGAGCCGATTGCCAAAGATAACGATGAGGCTGTCAGACGGCTCTTGGGAATTGCTGATTGCTTCCTGGTCCATAACCGTGACATACATGCCAGGTATGACGACAGTGTGACTGTCATCGAAAGAGGCGAGCTCCAGCTTACACGGCGTGCTCGCAGCTATGCACCGTATCCTATTCACCTACCTTTCACAGCTAAGCAGGTGCTCGGCTGTGGTGCTGAGGAGAAGAACACTTTCTGTTTAACCAAAGACAATTATGCCTTCATCAGCCAGCATATCGGCGACATGGAAAACCTGGAGACCATGGAACATTTCGAAAACACATTAGCTCTGTATAAAAAGCTGTTCCGTATCGAGCCTGAAATCGTTGCCTATGACCTCCATCCGGAATACCTTTCAACCAAATACGCGCTGGAGCTGGGTAGCCAGTTCAGCCATCTTAAGCTCGTGCCGGTTCAGCACCATCATGCCCACATCGTTAGCTGTATGGTTGACAATGGAGTAGAGTCGCCGGTTATCGGTGTGGCTTTAGACGGCACGGGATATGGTAGCGATGGGCGCATCTGGGGAGGAGAATTTCTGGCCGCTGATTACAAAGGTTTCCAGAGAATGGGGCACCTTGAGTACCTCCCTTTGCCCGGTGGAGCTGCTGCCATCAGAAGGCCGTACCGAACTGCCATAGGCTACCTTCTCAAGCTACTGGGAGAGGACTCCATCAGCCCCAAACTAGGTTTCTTGAAGCAAGTTGATGCTGTTGAAATTGAGCTTATCAAGCGGCAAATCCAGACCGGACTTAACTCACCATTGTCTTCGAGTATGGGGCGTCTATTCGATGCCGTATCAGCCTTGCTAGGCATCAGGGGCGAGATAGATTATGAAGGTCAGGCAGCTGTCGAGCTTGAGATGGCAGCCTATGATGCTGGCGATGAAGTCGGCAGTGACAGTTACCCATATTCTATAGTTGAGCATGATGGGACAAATATCATCCAGCTCAAAGAGCTGCTTTCTGCCATAGTCAAGGATTTATATCAAGACGTGTCTAAAGCTACAATATCAGCCCGATTTCACAATACCGCAGCCCAGATGATATGCAAGATGTGTCAATTGATAGCCAAGAAGACCGGAATTAACCGGGTAGCCTTGAGCGGCGGTGTCTTCCAGAATCGGTTGCTGCTAAGAAAAGTCGTGCCTTTGCTTGAATCTGTCGACTTTTCGGTGTTAACCCATAAGCAGGTGCCATGTAATGACGGCGGTATCTCCTTAGGCCAGGCCGTCATCGCCAATTTCAGTTGAAAGGAAAACTATGTGTTTAGCTGTTCCAGTACAGGTTACTTCGATAGACGGCAATGAAGCTGAGGTGGAAATCGGCGGTGTAAAACGCCGAGTCAGCATAATGCTTACCCCGGAGGCCAAGGTCGGCGATTATGTCCTGCTACACACCGGCTATGCCATAAACGTTATCGACGAAGCCGAAGCCCAGGAGACACTGAAGATATTGGAGGAGATGGTGAGGCTTGGCGATGAAGCGGAATAGGTACGTATTGCATGCCGCTTTGGTTGCTGGAGTTGTGCTTTTGCTCGCCGGCCTGGCTTTATTGTGGGTCCCCAGAAGTCTCAACCGAATTGAGGAACGCAAGCCTGTCGACCCCTATGATGCGATGAAGGGTTATATTGAGGAGACTCGTGGTATAGCCTTGGAGCTCAAAGATTTCACCTGGGATGAGTTTTCCGTTATTGGCCTGGAAGTGCCGCCGAGTGACGTATGTAAGCTGGGTGAGTATGTGACTACAAAAGGGTCATTTGATGAAAGCAGCGGCTGTAAGTGGATCCCCCTGCCCGAGATGCTGCCGCGGCCAGAATCGGCAGGGACTCTAGTGCTTTATTGCGATATGTCTTTAGAGATGGCGGAAAAGGTACGAGCAACAAGGCCGTCCGATAATTCCACCATGCCCCAGTGGCTGGATCTGTGCAACCAGCTTCAGTCGACGCTGAATGGCGCAGAGCACTTAGCCATGAGCTACAAGAATACTAATGAGTACGTCCTCACTAACATTGGGGACAGCATCGGTAACTCAGACCCGGCGATAAAGCAGAAGTACCTGGATAAATTTAAAAACAAGTCTGCAGAGTATCTAAGCCTTCTTGAAGATTTGGCAAATAATCTCGAGCAAGCCGAGCAGGCGTTGTTGCAGCTAACCAACGGGAAGCTTGCTGGTGAAACTGTCCTGGAAGAAAGAGTCGAATAGTGAAATTTATTGATGAATACCGGGATGTTGAGCTGGGCAAAAAGCTGGTAGCCAGAATAGAGCAACTGTCGAAAAGGCCAGCCAGGCTGATGGAGTTCTGCGGCGGGCACACCGTAGCCATCATGAGAAACGGTATCCGCCAGCTTCTTCCCCCAACTGTAGAGATGCTCTCTGGCCCGGGCTGCCCGGTGTGTGTTACCGCCAACGCCGATATAGATAAAGCTATTGCCCTGGCCCGCTTGCCCGATGTCATTATCACCACCTTCGGCGATATGATGAAAGTCCCCGGCAGCTATTCCAGCCTGCAGAAAGTCAGAGCAGAAGAGGCTGATATCCGCATTGTCTACTCCACCCAAGATGCTCTGCAAATTGCCAGGGACAACCCAACACGGTCGGTTATCTTCATCGGCATCGGCTTTGAGACCACCAGCCCAACCATCGCCGCCTCCATTTTTCAGGCTGAAAATGAAGGAATCAGAAACTTTTACGTCCTCTGCCTGCTGAAGCTATGCCCACCAATAATGAAAGCTATCCTTGATTTGGGTGAGCTCAAGCTGGACGGCATCGTTTGCCCTGGGCATGTCAGTGCCATAATTGGCTCTCGTCACTACGAATTCATCCCCCGCGACTACGGCGTTGCCTGCGTAGTCTCAGGCTTCGAGCCGCTGGATATTCTGCAGTCCGTAGCCATGCTGGTGGAGCAAATCGAAAGCGGCAAGCCGCGGGTGGAGATAGCCTACCGCCGTGGCGTTAAGCCTGAAGGTAACATAACAGCCTTAAAGCTAATGGACAGCGTTTTTGAAGTCAGTGGCGCCGATTGGAGAGGTATAGGCGTTGTTCCAGCCAGCGGCCTGAAACTGAGAAAGGAATACGGACGTTTCGACGCCGAGCTAGCCTTTTCAGTAACCCTGGAGCCGGTCCGAGAAGCGAAGGGCTGCATCTGCGGCGATATCCTTCGCGGTGTAAAGACTCCTAATGAGTGCAAGCTATTCCGCAAGGCCTGTTTTCCAGAGCAACCTGTAGGGCCATGCATGGTATCTTCAGAAGGTGCCTGTGCCGCTTATTATCAATATGAAATTGTTTAGCAACCTCACCCCCTTAATCCCCCTCTCCTTTGTAAGGAGAAAAACTGTAGGGACAGACCTTCAGGTCTGTCCACCTCGGACAGGTCTAAAGACCTGGCCCTACATTCTCTACTATAAGTACGGAGCTGATTATGGATGATGAAATAATCCTGCTGGCTCATGGCAGCGGCAGCCGGCTGAGTCATGAGCTGATAGAGAAAAATTTCCTGCCGCCTCTAGCCAATCCGCTATTAGCCAAACTGGACGATTCGGCAGTTTTCGACCTCAGCGGTCGCCTTGCCTTCACCACTGACAGCTATGTAGTTAGTCCCATCTTCTTCCCCGGCGGCGACATTGGAAAGCTAGCTGTCTGCGGCACCATTAACGACATAGCCATGAGCGGAGCCACACCACTGTACCTGAGCCTATCGTTCATTATAGAAGAAGGCTTAACGCTCGGCGAACTGAAAAAGATAGTCAGCTCAATAAAAGCTGCCGCTGAAGAAGCTGGAGTGAAGATAGTCACCGGCGATACCAAGGTGGTAAACCGGGGCGGTGCTGATAAACTGTTCATCAACACCTCGGGCATAGGTATCGTCCCACAGGGTATAGATATATCAGGGGCTAATGCCAAAGTAGGCGACAAAATTATCCTCAGCGGTACCATCGGCGACCACGGCATTGCGGTGATGAGCCAGCGCGAAGGGCTGAAGTTCTCAGTCCCAGTTCAAAGCGACTGCGCCCCCTTGAACAAACTGGTGTCGCAGATGGCGGAAGACTCATCGCAAATTCATTCCCTGCGTGACCCAACTCGAGGCGGCTTAGCCACCACACTCAACGAATTTGCCAAACAGTCCAAAGTGGGCATCAGGATAGAAGAGGGAAAGATACCTATACATGATGGCGTACGAGCTGCCTGCGAGCTTCTCGGCTTCGACCCGCTTTATGTCGCTAATGAAGGCAAGCTGGTAGCTATAGTCACCGCAGACGATGCCCAAATGGTTCTGGCCAAGATGAAACGGAATCAATATGGTGCCGAAGCTGCCATCATCGGTGAGGTAACCGATGAGTACAAAGGCAAGGTGATAATGAAGACGCGGCTCGGGGCATCCCGCATCGTTGATATGCTTAGCGGAGAGCTTCTGCCCCGGATATGCTAGTTCTAGCAACCCATCCCTCCTCCCTTGCTAAGCAGGGAAGAACGAAACCTTATGTTTATCAGCCCTTGTAAAGAGCCAAGGGCAATACTGTATGCCTTATTGATGCTTTGCATGAAAAAGAATGCACGTTTTTAATTGAAAGTACGTTCAGGAAAGGGGAGCCATGTTATCAAACATAAGAGCACAAATAGTATCCGCTTCTTTCGCGTTAATAATGGTTATTATAATGGGCACGGTGACATATAGATATTTTGAGGGATGGACATGGATTCAATGCTTCTATTTCTCTGTTTCGACCTTTACCACAACCGGTTACGGAGACTTGCACCCGACTTCTGACGCCTGCCGCCTGTTCACTGCATTTTATATTCTTATAGGGGCAGCAATAGCATTGACTTCCCTCAGTATAATCGGGACGAGCTATCTCAAAAGGAGAGAGGATAGAATAGTAGAAAGAAGGAAGAAGAGGGGCAAGTTGCCATAAGATTTCCTCGTCCTTCTGCTAAGAGAAGTGGCAGTATAGTTTAGGGAGTGCTACCCCTATCTAAAAATTGCCACCGAATCTACTTGCATTAATCGCCACAAACCTGTAGAATTTGCGGTTGGCAACTCTTGGCAAAGAAAGGGGGTCGAATGCCTAAAGCAAACGTTCAAGAAATTCCGGTTGTCTGGATACAGACAGGTACTTGCACCGGATGTTCAGTCACAGTCCTCAATACAGTTAGCCCAAACATCAAGAATGTCCTTATCGATGAAGTTGTACCCGGTAAACATGTAAGCCTGAAATTCCAGGCGACCGTAATGGCTGGCGAAGGAGAAGCCGCAATTCATGTCCTCGAAAATATGCCAGAGACAAATAAAGGCGGCTATGTTCTGGTAGTCGAAGGCGCCATACCCACCAAAGATGGTGGTATCTACGGAGCACTTGGTGAGAAAAACGACAAACCGGTGCCCATGACAGAGCGGGTTGAAGCTTTAGCCAAGGATGCTCTGGCAGTCATCGCCCTGGGCACCTGCGCTGCCTACGGCGGTATCGCTGCTGGCAAGCCTAACCCCGGTGGTTATATCGGCACCGACAAATTTTTGAAATCGTGCAAAATCAACAAGCCCTTAGTCAATCTACCAGGTTGCCCACCCCACCCCGACTGGTTCATAGGCACGGTCGCCTCCGTGCTGCTTCTAGGCTTACCTAAACCAGAAGATTTAGATGAACTTAAACGCCCCAAGGTTTTCTACGGTAATTTAATACATGAGAATTGTCCCAGACGAGCCTATTTTGATGAAGGAAAATTTGCCAGGAAGTTCGGGGAGCCTGGGTGCCTCAACGAGCTTGGCTGCAAGGGGCCGGTTACTCATGCAGATTGCCCATTGAGGAAATGGAACCATGGAACAAACTGGTGCATCGATGCCGGTTCGCCCTGCATCGGCTGCTGCGAGCCCGGATTTCCCGATTTGGTGGCTCCTGTCTATCAGAAATTAAGCGACGCCAACATGCCCGCTATAGGCAAACTCCGAGGAAAGGAGAAATAGAAATTGAGCAAGATTGTAGTTGACCCTGTCACTCGTATTGAAGGACATTTTAAGGTTGAAGTTGTCACCGAGAATGGTGTGGTAAAAGAGGCTCACAGTTCAGGCATGATGTTCCGAGGCCTCGAAATCATCCTCCGTGGTAGAGACCCCCGTGATGCCCAAATGTATACTCAGCGTATCTGTGGCGTCTGTCCCACAAGCCATTCTATAGCCGCCACTCTGAATTTGGATAGCGCTTTTGGTCTTGCCGATAAGATACCCGATAACGGCCGGATTATCCGCAATCTCATACTGGGAGCAGCCCACGTCTCCGACCACATACTGCACTTCTATCATCTGGCAGCTCTGGATTACGTGGACGTCACCAAGGCGCTCAAGTACGATGGCAACGACCCAGATTTGAATTCAGTCAAAGAATTTGCCAAGCGAGGAGAGCTGGCCCCATTTGTGCCTCGCTACGAAGGCGATTACCGGCTCAGCGACCAGATGAACATAGGCGCCCTGGCTCATTATGTCAAGGCTCTGGAGATGAGGCGCAAGGGGCAGGAAATGCTGGTTATTTTCGGCGGCAAAATGCCCCACAATATGGCAGTCATCCCGGGCGGAGTCACTGCGACGGTTACCGTAGACAAAATAGCCTCTTTCCTGTGGATGCTGAATGAGCTAAGGGACTTCGTCAACAATGTCTATATTCCTGATGTCCTGGCAGTAGCTGAAGCCTATCCTGACTATTTCGAAATCGGCGCCGGTTGCGGCAATCTGCTTTCTTACGGAAGTTTCGACCTCGAAGGCAATAATCCTGACTACACCAAGAGGAAGAGGTTTATGAAGCAGGGAACGATTTCAACCGACCTCAAGCTTGGTGCCATCGACACGAACAAGATTATGGAGTATGTGAAACACTCCTGGTATGCCGAGTCGAGCACCGGCAAGCATCCGTCCAAAGGTATGACCGAGCCTCAGATGGGCAAGAAAGATGCCTACTCATGGGTGAAAGCTCCTCGGTACGATGGCAAAGTCTATGAAGTTGGTCCGCTGGCCCGTATAGCAGCTACCTATGCCAGCGGCGAGCCAACGGTAAAGCAACTGGTTGATTCCGTGCTCTCCAAGTTTAACGCCAGCCCCAATGCTCTATTCTCAGTACTCGGCCGCCATGCTGCCCGTGCCCTCTACACCAAGTTCCTGGCCGATTCTATGCCCGAGTGGCTGCTCCAGCTCAAGCCCGGCGAACCAGCTTACATAGATTACACCTTACCCGACGAAGCCTTCGGAATGGGGCTGGTTGACGGTGCCCGAGGTGCTCTGGGACACTGGATCGAGATTAAAGATAAGAAAATTGCCAATTATCAGTGCGTCGTGCCAAGCACTTGGAATATGTCTCCTAAAGATGACAATGGGCAGCCAGGGCCGGTAGAGCAAGCCCTTATCGGTACCAAGATAAAGGATGAAAAGAATCCCTTTGAGCTCGGGCGTATTATCCGCTCCTTCGATCCCTGCCTGGCTTGTGCCATACACGTGATTACACTTAAAGGGAGAACTCTTGGAATACACAAAGTCCGCTGAGACGCAAACGCTTCGCCGCAGTCCCAGAATCACAGTTCTTGGCATAGGCAACCTGTTGCTCAAAGACGAAGGTATAGGCGTACATCTGGTTGAAAAACTAGCCGGCGTTGTGGACAACGCCAATGTCAATATAATTGACGCTGGCACTTACCCCGACTTCCTGTCTCTGGTAAATGACAGCACAGACAAATTAATCATCATCGATGCCGTCAAGGCCGGCGATAGACCAGGTACCATCTATCGGTTCAGCTTAAATGACGTAGACCTGGACTCAGCACCGTCTATTTCCCTGCACGAGATGGGTGTTTTAGACAGCGTGAGAACGATGGCCTTGTTTGACAGACAACCAAAATCTACGGTCATCATCGGAATCGAACCCAAAACAATGGACTTCGGAATTGACCTCTCCCCAGAAGTCGAAGAAAAAATACCCAAAATAATCAATTTAGTTCTCAAGGAGATAGAGGAAACCACAGCTATGGAGGTAGACAAATGATAATCTCTGAATTAAAGCCGCTTCCGGAAATCCTGGGCTATTTAGACGGGGACAAGAAAATCTTTATAGTCGGCTGCAAAGGTTGTGCTGAGGTCTGCCAGACTGGCGATGAACCTCAGGTTCTGGAAATGAAGCAGAAACTGGGGCAGGAAGGCAAGACCGTCACCGGCTATTGCGTTGTCGATTTTCTCTGTGACAAAGCGCTGGTTAAGACCAGACTGTTTCCTCATGAGGATGAAATAGATGCTGCCGATTCCCTGTTGGTAATGACCTGCGGTATCGGAGTCCAGGCTACTGCTGCCGTGGTAAACAAACTGGTCCATCCGGCGGCTAATACCATCAATGTTGGTGGTAGCCGTGGGGAATGGCGGGGCAGCGAGCGTTGCCGTGAATGCGGCGACTGTGTGCTCGATTTGACCGGCGGCATTTGCCCTCTGACCGCCTGCACCAAATGGCTCATTAACGGGCCTTGCGGCGGTGCCAAAAACGGCAAGTGCGAGGTTGAACCCGATGTACGCGATTGCGGCTGGCACTTAATCTACGAGAGGCTGAAAAAACTAGGTCGGCTGGATAAAATGCAAACCATGCCGATAGTCAAGAACTACGCCAAAATGCAGCCGCCAAAGGAACTAAGGTCCACCATAATGTGGGCACTGGAGCAACAAGAAACAAAAGTTTAGCTATCCTTGAAGGAGGTAACCATACTATGAGTCTGCGTGAAAAACTTCAGAACGGCAAGTTTGTGGTCACCGCTGAAATCGGCCCAGCTAAGGGTGTGGATATCCATGAGTTCAACGAGAATGCCGAATTACTTAAAGGCAGAGTGGATGCCGTGAACTGCACCGACCAGCAGAGCGCTGTCATGAGGCTGGGGTCACTGGTTGCTTGTCACTTGCTCAACCAAAAAGGCGTCGAGCCAGTGTTCCAGATGACCTGTCGAGACCGCAACCGTATCGCCCTCCAATCGGACTTGCTCAGTGCTTACGTTATGGGTGTTGAGAATGTTCTCTGTCTCACCGGAGACTATGTAACTTTAGGAGACCATCCTGATGCCAAACCTGTTTTCGACCTCGACTCCGTCTCCTTGCTGCATGCTGCCCAGCAACTGGAACAGGGCAAGGATTTAGCTGGCAAAGAACTAAAGGGCACACCCAAGTTCTTTCTCGGCGCCTGTGTTACTCCCGGAGCCGACCCTGTCGAACCGCAGCTCATCAAAATGGAAAGAAAGGTAAAGGCCGGCGCCCAGTTCTTCCAGACCCAGGCCATCTACGAGCCCAAAACGTTCGAAGCCTTTATGAAAGAAGCTAAGAAATTCGGCGTGCCAGTTTTAGTCGGTATAGTAGTGCTCAGGTCAGCAGCTATGGCCAAATTCATGAATAAGAACGTAGCCGGTATACATGTCCCGGATGAGCTTATTGACGAGATGGACAAAGCCGAGAACAAATTGCAGAAGGGTGTGGAGATAGCTGCCCGCCTGATAAATGAGATGAAGGGCATGTGCCAGGGCACACACATAATGGCTATCGGCCTGGAATCCAAGGTGCCAGCAATTCTCGATGCTGCTAAATTGTAACACTAGGATAAGGGGGCAGATTTGCGAATCGTTCGCTTTGTTGCCAAGGGTAGAGCCAAATATGGTCTGCTAGCCCAAAATACCATAAGCGGACTCCGCGGCAGCCCCTTTTCTCATTTTAAGCATTTTAGCAGCACATCTACACTTGACGGTAGTACCTACAAACTGGATGAGGTCAGGCTGCTCGCCCCCTGTCTCCCCTCCAAGATAATCTGCCTGGGACTCAATTATCGCAGCCACGTTGAGGAGATGAAACTGCCCATGCCTTCAGTGCCGCTCATCTTCCTCAAACCATCCACTGCTGCCATCGGCCCCGACGACAAAATCGTCCTGCCCCGCGGCTGGAAGCGCGTTGACTACGAAGGTGAGCTGGGTGTAGTCATCAGCAAGAAGGCAAAGGATGTTCCAGAAGAAGAGGCAAAGGAATACGTACTTGGTTATACTTGTGTCAATGATGTCAGCGAGCGCCATAATCAGGCTGAAGATGGTCAGTGGACAAGAGCTAAGGGTTATGACACCTTCGCCCCCATAGGCCCATGGATAGAGACAGAAGCCAGTCCAGACAACCTGAAACTCGAAACGTACCTCAACGGCGAACTGCGCCAGTCGGCTTATACCAGCGACCTTATCTTCGGAACATCCAAGCTCATCAGCTTTATTTCCGGTGTAATGACGCTGCTCCCTGGCGATATCATAGCCACAGGCACACCATCAGGTATCGGCCCAATGAATACGGGCGATGTGGTTGAAGTCAGAATAGAAAACATCGGCACGCTGAAAAATTTCGTCATCGCCCAGCAGTGACTAGCTTACTTTTGTAGCAAGCCTGTCTTCCCCTTTTGGGATTCTATTTGACTTCTTTTTGTTTGGCTCTCTCTTCTTCCTGTAGAGCGCGGCGCAGTACCTTGCCCACCATTGTCTTGGGAAGCTCAGTGCGGAACTCAAAAAACCGGGGCACTTTATAAGCCGCCAGTTTCTCGCGGCAATAGTTTTGCAGCTCCTCCGGTGTAGCCTGCGCCCCTTCCTTCAGAATAATCCAGGCTTTCACTGCTTCCATCTGGCGGGGGTCAGGTATGCCAGCTACACAGACTTCGGATACTGCTGGATAAGTCATGAGTACCTCCTCAACTTCCCGAGGCCAGACCTGGAAACCGCCCGGCTTTATCACGTCCTTTGTACGAGAAGTTAAAAACAAATAGCCATCCTCGTCCAGGTAACCGACATCGCCGGTATGTAGCCAGCCATTGCGAATTGCTTCAGCGGTATCCTGGGGACGGTTCCAGTAGCCAACCATGATTTGAGGTGCCTTGATTAACACCTCACCGGCTTCACCCGTCTTCATCTCTTTCGTCCCCGTCTCCACATCAACAATGCGGATAAGGGTATCCGGCAGCGGGCAGCCCACAGAGCCTTCTTTCCAGACTCCACGGGCTGGCGTGGTGGTCATGGCCATCGTGGACTCACTGAGCGCATAGCCTTCAGTGATAAAACCGCTAATCCGTTCATCTATTTTCTTCTTTGTTTCTGCCATCAGCGGTGCTGCCCCGGTCCCTATATTCTTTACACATTTCAGCTCGTCTGGCTTGAGGTCAGGGTGCTCGAGTAGCTTGATGAACATCGTCGGAGTACCAGTGAGCATGGTGGGCTTGACCTCACGAACAGTTTGCAGGATGACATCAACATTCCGCGGGTCAGCTACCAGCACCATGGTCATATGTGCTACCGGTGTCATGGCAAAGCAGAAATAGACCCCCATGGTATGGAACAACGGCAGTGTGAGTAGCATCACGGTTTCCCATTCCGGGCCTACACCTTCCATCCATGCCCTTATCTGCATCCCCGTCATGGTATAGGAGATGTGGTTGCCCATCACCCCCTTAGGCACACCAGTGGTTCCTCCACTGAACATGATAGAAGCCAGATCTTTCGGGCCTACTTTTACCTTCGGACGAGCCGCCTTGGCATATTTCTTCATCAGGTCACTGAACCACAAGTCACCGCTTTTAAGCTCCATGGCATGTGGAGCATCCATGTCTTTTCCCAATGTATATTCGTCCAGTTCGGTGACAATAAGCAATCGCAGTTTGGTTTTTGGTTTCAGCCCATCCAGCATGGGGTACCAGAAATTCAACACAAAGGCTACCTCAGCCCCGACATCATTGAGAGCATTTTCCAATTCGGCCGGGGTGTAAAGGGGATTCAAGGGCACTATTATGGCACCCGCCTTCCAGATGGCGTAGTAGGTGATAAAAGTCTGGGGGATGTTGATATATAGCACCGCCACACGGTCGCCTTTTTTAACGCCGCTGGCAACCAGCGCCGCAGCCATTTTATCGCTTAACTCATTAACAGTCTTCCAGGACAGGCAGCTGTGCTGGTAAATAAGCATGGGATGGTCAGGATGCAACTTTACCACATTGTCCAACAGGTCTATGGCGTTATACTGGGGATAAGGTTCCAGAGTATACGGAACTCCTGGGTCGTAGCTTTTATACCACGGATAATCGGCCATTTTTTGTTCCTCCCTTTCAGCAATTTGCAGACATTGTAATGTTTGGACTTGAGAGTTGGCAAGAGGTTGGGGATAATTCGGGGCATTGACAAGTGGGCAGTGGGGTTTTAACATGGACGCGGAGGTTTGATATGGGTAAGTCTGACTTAGAGATAAATAAAAGCTATATGCAACATGCCTTCGATTTCACTGACGAAGTCGTAGAGCGATATCCCAATCGCCTGGCAGGGACGGAGGCCTGCCGAAATACGGCAAATCGGATAAAAGAGGAATTTATCAAGAATTGTGACCCTAGTTCAGTAAAAATAGAAGATTTCACAGTCCACCCCAAGAGTTTCTTGAAGTATATCCCCGGGCTGGTGGTGCTTTATTTTATCTGCACCATTCTATTATGCTTGCGGCTTCCTGTGCCGGCGTTTATCGGGTACACATTGGGGATCTTTGTGTTTTACGCCCAATTCGCACGCTATTGGAAACTGCTCGACCCATTGTTCCCTAAAGCCACCGGATATAACGTCTTCGGCTCCATTGAACCAGAAGGGAAGGTAAGGCAACAGGTCATCGTAAGCGCACATCACGATGCGGCATATGTGTTTCAGCTCATTGCCCGTTGTCCCAAATACTATGCTAAGCTTATCAATACAGGGGTACTATTTTTGTTGCTTGGTTTCCTCGTTGCTTTGGTAGGAACCATCTTGACCATATTTCACATTCCCATTCCTGGCTGGACGCATCCCTGGATACCCGTGATATTGCTAGTCGGTGGGGTTTTCCTGCTTCCACTGGCATTCTTCACCACCGGACAAGTATCCCCCGGTGCTGGCGATAACATGATTGCCGTAGCAATTGCCAATGAGACGGCAAAGCTTTTTCATCAGGCCAAGCAAGCAGGGAGAAATCCGCTGCGTCATACCCGGCTGATAGTAGCCTCTTTTGATGCTGAAGAAGCTGGCCTCCGTGGCGCCCGAGCGTTCTGCAAAAAACACGGTGAAAAACTGCTCCACACCAAGACCTATGTCTTGAATATTGATACACTTTACAAAGTCGAAGACCTCTCCTTTTTAGAGAATGACTTAAATGGGTCGGTAAAACTGTCACATCAAATGGCGCAGGATTGCGTCAGCATTGCAGAATCGTTAGGTTACCCTGCCAGAATCTCAGGCATGCCTTTTGGTGCCGGGAGCACGGATGCGGCCGCATTCGGCAAAATCGGCGTGGAGGCTACCAATATGGCTGGCATCAGCTTTGATATCAGCAAGTTCAGCCAGGGCATAGTGTACCATACCCCAAATGACCTGACCAAGCATATCGAGCCGGAAATGGTCGAGGCAGCTCTCGAAATCGTCCGGAATTACGTACTCAAGAAGGATAATAAACCTGAGAACATTTCTGGTCAGAAATAAGGTTCAGTTTTAATTCCTGGACAAACGAGCTACCCTCCAGGCTCACCACAGGAATGATGCCTGTACGATTACATTCCGCCGGCATTAACGTCACGGCAAATCTCGTGCCTCGTTCTCGCCTCATCCCTGCTACTGACCTTACCGATATTCTACCCTGTCTTTAAACACTGCATAAAAGCAAACAAGAATCGACTGTCTAAAATTCAACGTGCTTAAGCAGGGGTAACTTCCAAAGAGCCCGGCAAACATTGCCAAATGCTTACTTAGTATAGAAGTACTAAGTCGTCCTAGTCATAAAGTATGCAGGCATATTAGCCATAAAGTTTATAGACGCCAGAGTACTACTGCTGTACATTTATGTTAACTAAGTATAGCAGCGGATAAGTAAGATGGCTGAGTGGCTTATTTACGTAATAATAATCATTTATGCAAGCCTATACGTACTGGCTCTGGCTCTTGTAATTGCCAAAAACAAAGCGAGCCCAGAGTCCGCCAAGGCAAGACAGCCAAAGCGCATTGCTGAGCCCATTATACAGTGCGTTACCGTTATTGCTGTAGCCTTTACCCTTTACTATTTGATATGGCGATTGTCAACGCTGAATCCCGAGGCGATGCTCCTTTCCTGGTTGCTGTGGGCAGCAGAAGCCTATGGCCTGATGGTATTTCTTCTATATGCCTTCATGGCCTGGCGACTGGTGTATCCTGTGCCCCCGAAGGCAAAGCGTAACACTATCGTTGATGTACTCATCCCCACATACAATGAGCCTGTAGATGTTCTCCGTGCCACACTGGCCGGATGTGCCAAAATACGTTATCCTCACCGGACTTACATTCTGGATGACGGTGGACGTGAGGAGGTTCGTGCCCTTGCCGCCGCCTTCAACTGCGAGTACATGGCACGTCCCACGCATGAGGGAGCAAAAGCAGGTAACTTGAACTACGCACTTAGCCGAACTACCGGAGAGTTGATCGCAACTTTGGATGCTGATCACATACCACTCCCTGGTTTTCTTGATGAGACAATCGGCTTCTTTGAGGACACAACCGTAGCTGTTGTTCAAGGACCGCAGCTATTCTACAACCTCGATTCATTCGAGCATGATAGCCCCGACTGGCATGAGCAGAAGCTATTCTTTCATGTAATTCTGCCGGGAAAGAACCGCACCAACTCAGCCTTCTGGTGTGGTACTCCATCGGTGTTACGCCGCTCGGCAATCGACAATATCGGCGGTATAGCCGAAGAAACTGTAACAGAAGACCTGCATACTTCTATTCGCCTGGCAAGGCGCGGCTACCGCGTGGTCTACATTGACCGCCCGTTGGCATCCGGGCTGGCACCGGCAACTCTCAAGGACTTCCTGGCTCAGCGTTTTCGCTGGGCGCAGGGAGCGATGCAAGTCCTTCGAAAAGACAACCCACTGTGGGGTCGCGGCCTCACTTTAGGTCAGCGGATTAGTTTTTTTGCCTCAATGGAGACCTACTTCGATGCGCTGCAGAAGCTCACTCTTCTGGCTATACCTATCCTTGTTTTATTGACGGGAGTGCTGCCCATCAACACCCTGAGTTGGTCGTTTTGGGTGCGTTTTACACCCTATATGATTCTTACCTTCAGCGCACTGTGGCTTCTTGGCCGAGGTATATACAATATATGGGATATATTACGGTATGACGCTATTAAGATGTTTGCCTTCACCTCTGCGCTTCGAACGCTTATAACCGGTCGCACCAGTCGCTTCCGGGTAACCTCCAAAGTAGCAGGAGACGGCAACCGGTCGCCATTTCAACCACTATTCACACCACATTGGGTTATGATGGGTGTGTCTCTTGTTGCTATTGCTGTCGGTGTCGCACATCTAATACATCCTATCTGGTACCAACCGAACCCGTTTCCGATGCTGGTCGCCATAGGCTGGGCATCTTTTAATTTAGCTCTGTTAGCAGCAAGTGTATTCCGTATGAGAAGCGTCAGCCGCCGCGCAACGTACCGCTTCCCCGTCAGCACCGATTCTTATTGGCAGGTCATCGGAGATAAAGCCTGGTATCCAGCGCGCTCCGTTGACTTCAGTACTACAGGGATAGGATTAGAAAACACGGGTCCCAAACTGCAGCTCGGCGACCGTGTAAAGCTAATTATCTCTAACGGAATACACAAGAACGGAAGATCTGCCGTGAAAAGGCAAGGTGCATTAGCAAGAGGCAACCATAAGATCAGGCTGACCGCAGTTGTTACCAGTGAAAACAATGGTCACAACAATGAGAAGCAACGGGTTGGTTTACTGATAAAGGATTTCGCCAGCAAAGATGATGTCGCCAGATATTTCGAGAGCGTTTATTCCCCTCCCAATCTGCTCAACGGAAAGACATCGAAGCTCCAGACATCGCCGCCAGAAAACATCCTTAATTGAATATGTGCTTGATTCCTTAAGACCAGCAACTTAATCCAAATAGGTTATCTTGGCAGGTGGCCTCTCCCGCACCTCGAATTTTACCCTGGCCTCGTTGAATAGCTCCAAGAAAGAATCATCCGCATATTTTCCGAAAGTAACAAATCGCTTTATCTTGGCATTCACCAGCATCTTGGCACAGAGTATGCACGGAGTATGGGTGACATAGACCGTGGCGTCCTCGAGGCTGACTCCGTGAAGCGATGCCTGTATGATTACATTCTGCTCAGCATGAATACCACGGCATATCTCGTGCCTCGTCCCAGACGGTATGTTCATCTCGTCCCTGAGACAGCCGAGCTTAAGGCAGTCCTTAAGCCCAGCGGCAGCACCATTGTATCCAGTGGCTAATATGTGTTTGTCCTTCACCGCCACGGCTCCAACATGGTGCCGACGGCATGTTGAGCGTTCCGCCACTACTGACGCTATCTTCAGAAAATATTCATCAACTTCCGGCCTAGTTACTTTCTTCATTGCAATACAGAGATAACCTTTTCAGTTTCCCTTTTTAGATTTTCCAAGGAGGACTCGTTTACGATAGTGAAGTCGGCCATGGCTATTGGCCCACCTTTATTGGTATTCTCCAACTCGGCAATATCCCGACTGGCAGCCTCTTCCTTTGTCAGTGGTCGAATCGGTCTTGTCGCCAGCCTATCATACCTTGCCCGGGGTGACGCCCAAACAGCGACCACGTGAAAATCATCACCATAACGACTTTTGAGCAATGTGTACTCTTCCCAGGAATAGAGGCCATCCACAACAACATCTGAAGACTTGAGCAAAGCATCAATTTTCGGTAGGTTCAGTTTGGCGTAGGCCGCCATCCCGTGCTCTTTTCTCAATTGCTGCCTGACATGTCGTTCATTTTCTTCGTTCAGCTCCAGTCCCCTTTTTCTGATTTCCTCGTCGGTAATATCTCCGAATCTTATCCTCTTGAATCCGTTCCTCTCAAATACTCTGGCCACCTCGGACTTACCTGAACCAGCCATACCGACAATTGATACCACCTTCATTTCTTAACCGTTTCCCGCCGAAATTCGTCTTCACATTATATGGAAAAACCGCGCGTCGAGTAAAGAGCTACTAAGGAAGAACTTTTGATGCCCTGTTCCCCCAATGCTATAATTAATGTCAAAACCTCATGCACATCCCCAATAAAGCTAACTTCTGCCGAAGACTAACCACAGATAAAGGAGGGCACAAGATGAAAACAAACTTGGTCACGATGCTTGCTCTTGCAGTGCTTTTCACGTTGGGACTGATTGCCAATCTGAGCTGCGGTTCCGCTGGCTGTGCCGATGTATACTTGGAAGGGGTAAGCATCGGTTCAGTCACAGTCGCAGGAAAACCGGTTACCGGCCTGCCAACACAGACGGTGAATATCGTGCTCAACGTTAACGCCAACCGGATAAACATAAGCACCGCTGGCGGGGAAACCACCATTAAGATGAGCCCCTCGGGTGCCACCATAATAACTGGTCCGAATGGCATAAGCTTTACCGGTGTCAAGCCAGAACAAGTAGAAATCAAGTGGCAGGGCACAGAGTAACCAGAAGAATTTATGGACGTTTTAGCTGAACTGAATCCCGACCAGAAAAAGGCCGTAGAAACTATTGATGGACCGTTGCTCATTGTAGCCGGCCCCGGCAGCGGCAAGACCAGGGTCATCACCCACCGCATCGCCTACCTGATAAAGGTCTGCGGCATAAACCCTCATCGTATCATGGCAGTCACCTTCACAAATAAGGCTGCCCGGGAGATGGCGGAGAGGCTGGGAAAGCTGCTGGGGCAGACAGCAGACGCCTTAACTCTGGGCACCTTCCACGCTATCTGCGCCCGCATCCTGCGACAGGAGGGCAAGGCCATCGGGCTAGACTCCAGGTTTGTTATCTATGATGAGGAAGACCAGCTAAGCCTGATAAAGCAGAGCCTGCAGGAACTCGACCTCGACCCCAAGCAGTATATACCGAGAGCCATTCAATCAGCCATCAAGTACGCCAAAAGTCGGTTGCTGACCCCTTCAGATTACGCGCAGCAGACTAGCAATTATTTCGAAGGCATAGTTCAGCGCGTCTACGAGCGCTACCAGCAGTCCCTCACCCAGAGCCAGGGGGTCGACTTCGATGACCTGTTGATGAAAACAGTCCAGCTTTTCAACGACCACCCCAAGGTTCTGTCCAAATATCAATTACGCTATCTGCATATACTCGTCGACGAGTTTCAGGACACCAACATCACCCAGTACATGCTGATAAAACAGCTGGCCGGAAAACACCGCAATGTCTGCGTTGTCGGCGACCCTGACCAGTCCATATACTCATGGAGGTTCGCTGACCTACGCAACATACTCAGCTTCGAGAAGGACTACCCGGATGCAAAGGTGGCTTTCCTGGAGCAGAACTATCGCTCCACCAAGACCATATTGGATGTAGCTTCCAGCATCATCTCAATAAACTCGCGTCGGAAACCGAAACGCCTGTGGACAGAGAATGAGGCTGGCGTTCCAATTTCTGTTATCGAGGCTTACAACGAGGATGAGGAGGCCCAGTTCGTCATCAGCGAAATAGAGAAATTGGTCAGCGAAAACATCACCTCACCCGGCGGCTGCGCCATTATGTATCGGGTCAACGCCCAGTCGCGAGCTTTGGAGGAAATTTTCATGCGCTATGGTGTGCCCTACAAGCTCGTCGGTGGCACCCGCTTCTACCAGAGGCGCGAGATCAAAGACGTCATCGCCTACCTGAGGCTGATTCACAACCCTGCCGACGGCATCAGCCTCACCCGCATAATAAATGTCCCCGGCAGAGGTATCGGCCAGCGTACTCTGGCCGAGCTATCAGGCTGGGCCAAAAATCAGGACATATCTTTATATTCAGCACTGAAGCTGGTGTCAGAGAAGAAGGGGCCAGCTTTAACACCTCGAGCCAACTACGCTCTGACCAGCTTCTTCACTGTACTCAATGAACTCATCGCTAGAAGCCAGGAGTTAAGCCTCACAGGTTTGCTCAATGAGGTGGTGGAGCAGACGGGTTACAAGCAGCATGTCCTCAACGAAGAGAACGGCGAGGAGCGCTGGGAGAACATCCAAGAGCTATTTACCGTAGCCAGAGACTACGATGAGCTCAGTCCCGGAGAGGCGTTGGCCACTTTCCTTGAAAAGGTAAGCCTGGTATCAGATATAGACGAGTTAGATGAGCGTGTTGATGCCACCACGCTGATTACTCTGCATCAAGCCAAGGGCTTGGAATTCCCCGTCGTTTTCATCGTCGGCATGGAAGAAGGCCTGCTGCCCCACCGAAGGGCACTTGACGACCCCGATGAACTGGAGGAGGAACGCCGCCTGTGCTACGTAGGGGTAACCCGGGCCCAGCAGCGAGTCTATCTATTACACACCTATCGCCGCAACCTGTTCGGCGGCAGCTCGGCAACTCAACGTTCCCGCTTCCTACAGGACATCCCACCACAGCTCATAACCAGCAAAGGCCTGTGGAAAGAAGAGGAGGAAGAATTCACTCCGGTAACTGACCTTTATTCCAAGGCGACACCGAGACCAGTCAACAACCTGAAATTAAAAATTGGTGACCATGTTCAACACAAGATATTTGGCGAAGGCGTCGTCATAAATTGCTCCCCAAACAAAAACGACCAGGAGATAACCGTCGCCTTCGATGGAGCCGGCGTCAAGAGACTGCTGCTCAGCCTGGCACCTTTGGAAAAGGTGGGAAAAAGCTGAAGACCCGCCTGCAATTGTTTTCATACACTAAACCGTGTAAAATAAGCCAGCATGCCAATCAAAATTTTAGCTCGGGAAGTCGTTTCAAAGATTGCTGCTGGGGAGGTGGTGGAGAGGCCGGCTTCGGTGGTGAAGGAGCTGGTGGAGAACTCTCTGGATGCCGGTGCCACGCAGATATCAGTTGAGGCGCAGGGCGGCGGCGTAAGCCTCATCAGGTTCACCGACAACGGCAGCGCCATACCAGCACGCGATGTTGAACTTGCCTTTCACCGCTACGCCACCAGCAAGATTGATGCGCTAGCCGACCTGGAGAAAATCTCTACCCTAGGCTTTCGCGGCGAAGCCCTGCCCAGCATAGCCGCCGTAGCCGAGGTGGAAATTCTGACTAAAGCCGCCGGTGATACCGCCGGCACCTATCTTTACCTCAAGAACGGCTCAGTAATAAAGCGCGAGAAACGTAGCCGGCCTCAAGGTACTACCGTCACCGTGCATCACCTCTTCCGTAATTTCCCGGCGCGGCTGAAATTCCTAAAATCAGCCACCACCGAGAGTGGCCACATCGCCAACCTTTTGAGCCAGTATGCCCTGACTTTCCCTGAGGTAAAATTCAATCTTGCCCTCGATGGGCGGCTCACTTTACGTACGCCGGGCAATGGCAGCCTCCGGGATGTTGTCGCCGAAGTCTATGGCCTTGAAGTAGCCCGACAGATGCTGGAGATTGGCGAAGCAGACCAGTCTCCCAGCGTTAGTGGACTGGTAAGCCCACCTTCATTGGCCCGCTCCAGCCGGGGCTATCTCAGCTTCTTCGTCAACCGCCGCTGGGTGCGGAGCAGCCTCCTGGCTCGAGCCACTGAAGATGCCTATCACGGCTTTCTTATGACCGGCAAGCACCCTATCGTGGTTTTAAATATTTCTTCACTGCCGCAGGAGATTGATGTCAATGTCCATCCCACGAAAACAGAGGTAAGATTCCGCAATAGCCAGGCCGTCTATACAGCGATACAGAAGTCAATAGAGAAAGTGCTGGTCAAAGCACCGCCACCTAAAATCAAGGCTGGCACCCCGTCATTTACCCCACCACCAGGCCTGTGGGAAACGAAAGACACCGTAATGACCTCCTTACCTATACTCAGGGTTGTCGGACAACTAGCCAGCAACTACGTCATGGCTGAAGGCCCCGAAGGGCTTTATCTTATCGACCAGCATGCCGCTCACGAACGTGTGCTCTTCGAAAAAATCCTGGCCCAACGCTCCCAGCAGAAGATAGAAATTCAGGGACTGCTTGAGCCGGTGAACATAGAATTTAGCCCCAAACAGGAAGAGGTTTTGAAAACGAAGTGCGAGCTTCTCGGCGAGTTCGGCTTCAACCTCGAGCCATTTGGTGTAAGGAGCTACCTGCTAAGAGCTGTGCCAGCAATAATGAAGGAAGGAAACCTGTCCGAAGCGGTGAAGACACTGCTGGACTCTCTCGCCGCCGAAGGAGAGCCATCGAAACACGAGGAAAAAATAGCTCAATCCGTAGCCTGCCACAGTGCCGTCAAAGCCGGGCACTCATTAACTGCCGAGGAAATGAGAGAGTTGATAAAACAACTGGAACAGACCACCCAACCCCGCACCTGCCCTCACGGTAGGCCAACCATGATTCATCTAAGCTCACGCCAGTTAGAAAAAGAGTTTGGCAGAACTGCTTAGTCCCATCCATTCTAATTGCGTTCACATAAGCCACTCTTTGCCGGCACGCTCATTAAGATTACACAATGACAAGTCCTCAGATGCAGTTGCCTTCTTGATTTCAGGAATAGCCCTGACACAATTTCTGTTGCAGGAATCACAGTAGAGTATGTCGTCATACCTACCTTCTTGCGTCTTCTTTGCCCAATCGGCGTCGGCAATGAGCTGACGCCCCAAAGCCACAAGGTCAGCTTTGTTCTGGAAGATAATGTCTGCGGCTAGATGTGGTGAGTTGATCCGTCCCACAGTAATTACTGGGATATCTACTGCCTTCTTTATCGTCTCTGCCTGGGAAACATATGTCCCCATAGGCTGCTTTTTGGAAGGCATAATTTGTCTGGGCAGACGCCCGTAAGAAACATCAATGACATCGACTCCACCTTTTTTCAGAGCCTGAGCCAATTTGATGCTCTGTTCCAGCGTGATGCCGTTAACCATTCCTTCTTCAGCAGACAGACGCCAGAACAAAGGGTATTCTTCACCCACAGCCTTTCTGACCGCCTTGACGCATTCCAGGGCAACAGTCATCCTTTTCTCCACGCTGCCGCCATATTTATCACTCCGCTGGTTATCTAGCGGTGAAAAGAACCGATGCAGCAGATACGCGTGGGCACCGTGAATATTCACAAAATCGAACCCGGCTTCCTTAGCACTAGCCGCGGCAGCAGCAAACTTGCCGATTATGATTCTAATTTCAGCTGCCTTAAGTTCACGAGCATCTCTCGTGGGTGAAGGGGCAATCAATTCTCCTTGGGTACCGGTAAGCCCAGCAGGGAAATGAGAGCCGTGCCACAGTTGAATACCCAATTTTGCTCCAGCATCATGAACGTCAGCAGCAAGGGATGACAACCCCTGCAAGAAAGAGGCCAGAGCTCCGCTTTTCCCCCAAGCTTCATCAGAGGCTAAAATATCCACCGCGGTAGCCGGCAAGGTAATAGCACCTACACCACCTCGGGCTCGCTCGAGATAAAAAGCCTTAGCCCTTTGGCTGCGAAATCCCAGACTCAACTGCAGCGGCGCCATTATTATCCGGTTCTTGACTTCCAGACTTTTGATGGTAATCGGTGTAAACAATTCACCTAAATTCTGTCCTGGCATTTCTTATTAACCTCTCCTTTTTCGTGATAACTTATAAACCGGTCGAGAGCTATGGCTGCACTATGCACCGAGGAATAAACAGGAATGTTCGCCTGTTGGCACTTTTGCTGACAAGCAATTGTGGTTTCCCAGCTTTCAGCATTAGTGAGCTGGTCAATGACCACCACCATCGGTTTGTCAGTCTCACTGTAGATTCTAATGGCGTTATCCAGTATGGCAATAGCGAATTCCTTGGGGAAAGAGGGAAATGGCGGGTTAATGCCCAAAGGTAAATGGAAGACAAGAATATCAACGCCGCTGTAGTCAGCCAGCGTTTTCATCACAGAGTAGGCTCCTAAGGTATTATAGTATTGACCGCCAAGGTCAACAGGATTGTTAACGCTTAGACCAGCGGCACCAGCGCTGAGGAAACTCCTGAGTTTCTGTCTTAATTCCTGCGGTAGTGATGGCAAATCAAGCCCTGTGGCAACATAGGCATCAGTAGCCACAACCGCAGCCCCACCACCAACATCTATAGCACCAAGTCTGCGCCCATTAGTTATTGGTAAATAAAGGAATGTAACCAGAATATCGGCTAACTCCTCCAAAGTAGTCACGGGAATGACGCCCGCCTGCCGCACAAGTCCATCCCATATCTTAGCCGAACCAGCCAGAGCTCCAGTATGCGAGGCCACCGCCCTTGCCCCAGCCTCGGTGCAGCCGCCTTTCATCATTATAACCGGCTTGACTTCTGCTGCCTTTCTCACGGCTCTACCAAAGCGCCTGCCGTCCTTGAGTCCCTCAATATAGGCAGCTATGATTCCAGTCTCGGGGTCAGCGGTGAGATATTCCAGCAGCTCACTCTCATTAACATCCGCAGCGTTACCGAAGGAGATCACCTTACTGAAACGAATGCCACGTTGAGCCGCGTACCGGGTGAAATAAATGGCGTTGCCACCGCTCTGGCAAATGAAAGACACCGGCCCGCTTTCCGTGGGATAATCGGGAGCAAAAGATAAGCCGGCTTTGGGAGAATAAATTCCCATACAATTGGGGCCGATGAGCCTTATGTCGCCTTGCCGAGCCAAATCACAAACCTCCGCCTCCAGCCTTCTGCCTTCCTCGGTGCCATTTTCACTGAAGCCAGAGGTGAAAAACTGGACTACCTTCACTCCCTTAACGGCACAATCCCTAATTAACTGCGGCACTGCAGCCGCTGGAATACAGGATATGACATAGTCAAGCGAATCTGGGACATCCTTAACATTCGGATAGATTTTTAAGCCTCGAAACTCACCGCCTTTTGGATTAATGGGATAAACCGGGCCGTTGAACTTGCACTCGACCAAGGCCCTTACATAAGTTTCGGCCATAGCATCATAGCTCCTGCTGGGCGAAACTCCGGCTACAGCCACCGATTTGGGATTGAAGACAAAATCAAGATCGGCGTTACCTGTCATCTGTTACCTCATTCAATCTGTCATTGCGAGCAGAGCAAAGTAATCCCCGTCTATTACCCACGTCTGCCTCGGCCGAGATCGCCACGGGGCTTGTGCCCCTCGCGATGACAGAAGAAAAACTAAGATTGCTCCGTCGCTATGTTTCCCACGACGACTACTAACTACACTCTATAGCAAACCTCAGGAAGTTCCTTCCCCGGATTACTATCCCTCACATATCTAAGCATATGAATGACATAGAGAATGACAAAGCCAGCCAAATCCTCCCCCTTCATCAGCTTTATCCTGTCGCCAGAGAAAAGAACTCTAAAACTACTTGGTAATTCTTCATCGGCACGGTTAAAAATAAAAAAGACCTGCACCCCGGGAAAGATCTCCTTGCTTATCGCCCAGTCCTCACCCATTCCCAAGGATTCCACCTTAGCACCGATAAACTCAGCTAACTTAGAAACATCGGCAACGTACTCAAGGGCTTCCTTCCTGACTTTCAGCGCCATATCTATCTGCCTCTGATGCGGGCTCACCGCTCCCTCTATTTCCCGCAGGCTAATCAATTTCTTGTCTTTAAGCCCCATTTGATACCATCCTCCGCAAGCGATTCATAGCGCAAGCTTGGAGACTATTTCCTTTGCCCCCTGCCTGAGCGGTGAATTTTCAGGAAGCTCAATTATCGGCTTGCCTTTTATATCCAAATCGGTAAGATTCTGGTCTTCGGGTATAGTAGACACAAGGTCGAGGTCAAAATCGTGGATAGCCTTCCCTATCTCCTGTGGCAGACCATTCTTAACCCGGTTTACTGCTAGGGACACCTTCCCGACCTTAGTTCTCATCTCCTTGATCAAATCTTTCATTCTAGCCGCCGTAGTGATACCCCGCATGGTTACATCGGAAACAATAAGCAGGAAGTCTACGTCTCGAGTCGTCTGCCGGCTTATATGTTCCATCCCAGCTTCAGAATCGATAACCGTATAATCGTAATTTTTAGCCAGCCGGTCTATGGACAGGCGCAGCATGTGATTGGCGGCACAATAGCATCCCGGACCCTCAGGCCGCCCCATAGCCAGAAGGTCAACCTTCGCCGACTCTACCAAGGCTTCCCTTATTTTCATATCCAGAACATCCTGTTTGGACACTGTGGGCGAAAGGCGCCCCTTCTGTATATCTTCAGTGACATCCTCGCGAGCCCGGCCTACGGTTCCTCCTAGAGGCAAGCCTAAAGCGGCATTGAGGTTGGTGGCAGGGTCGGCATCAATAGCCAGCACTACTCCTTTTTTAGACAACAAATCTATGAGCAGGGCAGCGATAGCCGTCTTGCCCACCCCACCTTTACCGGCTACTACAATCGTTTTTCCCATTTCACCCTCCAAACTCACTCTTTAACAATTGGGCCTCAATCGTATACCCGGGGCATCGCCATCGGTTCCGCGACGTATCATTATACCTTGAAATGAACATCATAGCCATTTTAGCCCTGGCAGGCCTTATTTCTGGGGAATTTTACCGTCTCTTGCAAAGGGATACCCTTTAGTGTATAATACTTGTCTAGTGGTTTTAGTTTAGGTTATCACAAACTTAGTTTATATTACTCATATCTACTCAAGTGCTGGATGACCAAGGCTCCAACCAACTATTTATAAGAGAGGAGGTCATCCAATGGGTTTTCAGGACAAGTCGATCCAGTGTTCCGACTGCGGAACTACCTTCACCTTCAGTGCTGATGAACAAGAACTCTTCGCGTCTAGAGGCTATACTAACGAGCCCAAGCGCTGTCAATCCTGCCGCCAGGCAAGAAAGTCAGAGCGTTACGGAAACAGTGGCTACAGGTCTCAAAGGCAAATGTTCTCCGCAACTTGCGCTCAATGTGGCAAAGACACCGAAGTGCCGTTTGAACCGCGCGAAGGTAGACCAGTGTATTGTAGCGATTGCTACAATAAGGTCAAACTAAGCAGGTAACGCTGCTTTTTAAAGGACACACATAGGCCGGGGATACCCGGCCTATGTGTGCTTCCATTACATATCAACTAAAGGAGGCACCAATTGAATATCTATGTGGGCAACTTGGCCTACGAGGTAACCGAAGAGGAATTGCGGGAAGAATTCGCGGCTTTTGGAGAAGTGACATCTGTAAGCATCATAAAAGACAAGTATAGTGGGCAATCTAAGGGATTTGCGTTTGTTGAAATGCCAACGTTGTCTCAAGGCCAAGCGGCAATTAATGGTCTGAATGGTAAATTGCTACACAACCGGGCACTGTCTGTAAGTGGTGCTCGCCCTCGTACCGATAACAGGAGCCGTGGTTCCTATGGTGGCGGCAGAGGTGGTTCCTACGGTGGCGGTAGTGGTGGTAGGCCTGGCAAAGGAGGAGGCCGGAAAAGATACTAAATGGCCTCATCAACTCAGGAAAGAAACAAAGAGGTAGCGAACAATATCCACAGCAAGAGGATAACAGTCGGCAACCTTAACATTCGATATTTTGCCGGTGGGCAAGGTGACCCGCTAATTGTAATTCATGGTGGTGGCGATGGCGCCAGGTCATGGCGGGAAAATGCGAAAGAGCTTTCCAGAAATTATAGTGTATATATTCCCGACCTCCCCGGCTTCGGGCACAGTCAATCGGCTAACGATAAGTTTCATCTACCAGACTTCGTAACCTTCATAGAGGACTTTGCCGATACACTGGGCCTCGAGCGCTTCTATTTAATGGGACATTCGATTGGTGGTGGTATCGCCTTACACTACGCGCTGAAATTTCCCCAGAAAGTAAAGGGGCTGGTGCTGGTAAGCAGCTGGTGCCTGGGAAAAGAAACAGCACTTTGGGTCAGGCTCCTGTCTCATCCAGCTCTTTGCAAGTCTCTCGGGGAAGCTGGCATTGCTATCTTAAAGGGTGTTAAATGGCTGGCTCGCCTATTCTATGCTCCTTTTAAATTTGCCAACCCTCTTACCCGGGTCAAGATGGACATAGGAAAGACCATGACGACATTGAGGGGGCAGACAACAGTGTTGCTGAACCAGCTTTCTGAATTAACTATGCCTACGTTGTTGGTCTGGGGTGCTGGGGACCGTATTGTACCTGCGGCTCATGCTTACGTTGCCGCTGAGCTGATTCCTGACTGTCAGTTACACATCTTCGAAGGGTGTGGTCATAGCGTCTACAAGCAAAGAACCGAGGAGTTTTCACAGCTTCTGGCGAATTTCTTGGACTAAAAGCTGCCATCTTTGACAAGAGACATTATCCCCTTGCATCAAAACCTCATCAACTAATCTCCTTTCTAGAGATATAAGCACAGCCCTTCAGTTATGTCCATTGCCCCTTTCTACAACGTGCAGAGACTTTCTTCAAGTGGTATACTACCTCCGTTAAGCATTACAAACCTTGCCGCAAACTGCAAAGAACTAAATACAGAGAGGGGGAAGGAAAGTAATGGACGAATATAAAGTTTACAAGTATAGATGGGTTATTCTGGCTGTCTATATGTATGTAGCCGCTCTTACTCAGCTGTACTGGCTGAACTTTGCCGCCATTGAGACTTTCATTGAAGAACGTTTAAGCATACCGGCAAGCAGCGTCATGTGGTTCACGCTGGTTTTTCCCCTAGTCCAAGTTTTACTTACCATGCCCGCTGGCCTGGTTATCGATAAGAAGGGATTTAAATACGGCGTTGGCATAGGTGCCCTTTTCACCGGCATATTCGCCATGCTCCGCCTGGTTAATCCTGACTCATTCACCATACTCCTGATTTCCCAGATAGGAATTTCAATAGGGCAACCTTTTGTACTGAACGGCGTTACCAAGCTTGCCGTAACCTGGTTTCCACAGAAAGAAGAGGCCACTGCAGTGGGGCTCGGCTCTCTGGCACTGTTCATTGGCATGATGGTTGGGTTGGGAGCAACGCCAGCGCTGGTGCAATTCCTGGGATTCGAAACCATGCTCCTAATCTACGGCGCCATAGGCCTTTTGGGCGTGGTGCTGTTCTTTACCCTGGTTAAATCCAAGCCCGAAATTGCCCCCCGAGAAGTAGAGGAGCAGGAGGAACTCACAAGCTGGCAAGGTATCAAGACGATTCTTAAAATGAGGGACTTTGTGATTCTCGGCTTTATAGCCTTGATAGGTATTGGAGTTTTCAACGGCCTGGCTACCTGGCTGGAAAAAATATTGAACGAACTGCATCAGATTCCAATGACCGATGCCGGCACTATATCCGCAATACTGATTCTTAGCGGCATGCTCGGCTGCATCATCATCCCATTGGTTTCGGACAAAATAATGAGGAGGAAGCCATTTCTACTGCTGGCATCCTCAATTGGAGTTGCATCCATCATCGCTTTGATGCTCACTAAGGGTTATGCGCTGAACATGGTCAATGGCATATTCCTGGGCTTCTTCCTGATTTCTGCTCTGCCCATAATGCTGACGATGTCTGCCGAGATCACGGGCGCCAGGTTCGCCGGGATTTCCGTGGGCTACTTGCAGCTTTTGGGAAACGCCGCTGCCGTAGCTATTGTTCCCACGATGGAATTCATGCGCGGAACCACCGGGCAGTACATCTTGCCGCTGGCATTTATCGCAGGATTATTGGGCATATCTTTCATACTGGCAATAGTGTTAAGAGAGCCTGCCAAAAGCTAATGGAGGTAGAATTTCTCTAGAGTAATGTGTGCTTGCTATCACATTGGTCCAGGCTAGTAAATAAGAGACGACAACAACATACAGGCCACTGCAATATATCTATCCCTACACTCACTCTACAATTACTATCTTATAAGCTACAACTTGAGCCGGATAAGACTCCATAACGGGTCCCGAGAACCATATCTGTACCTTCTTGCCCTCTTCTAAAGAGGCAAAGCTTGCCGGGTATCGTACGTCACCGACCAGCATGCGTATCAAGGTCATGCTGGTTATCGTGACCGCATACTTATCAGATGTCTTATCATCGAGTGACCCCACGAGAATCTGTCCCGGCTTTTCACCCTCTTTAACCTGCTGCACGCCGTCAATCCAACCTACCAAGTCTGGTTCTGCGTATGCCTTTGAAATGGCACAGGCACTGAATAAAGAAATAACAGCTGTTAAAAAGATAGCCCCTAAGAACAACTTGGTCTTAACCATCGCTGTAGCCACCTCCTCTTAGGTTCCCAATATATATAACGAAGAGAAGGTAAAATTAGTTTAGCCAGCTTGAAAGGCTTTAAGGGGGGAAATAAATAGTCAGGTCACATTTGTGCAAGAATAGGGTCTTGTAGGCTCTTTCGAGTAGAAGGTTGGGGAAAATCGTGATTGCCCCTTATGGTTCACTTTCGCCGTAGACGGAAGCGAAGAACGCCTGCTCCAGCTCAACTACCTCAGCCGGAAGCTGGTTAACCTTGCCCAGACTCAGGGCAGAGACGTATATTTTCGCCATCTCCTCCGCCAGCTCGCAGATAGTCAAAGCTTCACGCATGTCCCTGCCCACGGAGAGAACGCCATGATTTGCCAGTATGACGGCGTTTCTAGGTCCCAGCGCCGAGACCACGTTTTTCGCCAGCTCTGGGGTACCGGGGAAACCGTATTGGGCAACCTTTATCTCCCCGCCGATAAGGATGACTTGCTCATCTATTAGTGGAGGTATATCCAGGCCGGCAACGGCAATGGCGCTACAAAGGGGGGGATGAGCATGAACGACGGCATTGATCTTTTTCCGCGCCTTGTGAACCTCGATGTGCATTACCATCTCTATGGTAGGTTTCAGCTCGCCTTCGACCTTCTGTCCGGCAAAATCAACCACCACTATGTCGTCAACCTTGAGCGAATCATAATAGCAGCCGCTGGGAGTAATGGCCAGCAGTTCCCGACCACCGGGGTCTTTAAGTCGCAGGCTAATATTACCCGCCGTGCCCACCACCAACCCCTTCCTCTCCATCTCCTGAGCCGCCTCAATCACTTGCTTCTTTTCAGATTCCCACATCACTATATCATCTCCTGATTCTTAAGACTTAAGCTTTCGATTGGTCAGCCCAACATCTATGACTGGACTAGGCAGATACTATCGGTGGTTTCCTGTCTCTCCACGGATGAGCTTTCTCGAATGCCGCTGAGGCTCTTAGTACCAGCGCCTCGTCGAGACGCCTGCCAACAATCTGCAGCCCTACGGGAAGTCCTTCGGAGTTGAAGCCGCAGGGGACCGAAGCCGCCGGCTGCCCGGTGAAGTTGAAGGGATAGGTAAAACAGACCCAGGAGCTTGGACTGCTGTCCTGACCATTTACCTTCTCCGGCCCCAGCGGTCCCATGTCTCCGGCCTCAAAGGCAGCTGTCGCCAGAGTCGGAGTCAACATCAGGTCATACTTCTCAAAGACCTGGCTGGCCTGCTCATAAAATTTGTAACGGTTGAACTGCACCCTGATTACATCGCGGTTATTGTAGGCTGAGGCGAACTCTATGAATGGTATGTAAGGAGGAAATACAATCTCTTTGAACTTGTCCAGTTCATTTTCGTGTGCAGTGAGAGTTTCTGATAACAAGGTGACCAGGAAATCAGGTTCCATATTCATCCAGCCTGGTTTTATCTCCTCCACCGTACAGCCGAGCTCCTTAAAGCTAAGAGCTGCCTTCCGGCAAATTTCAAGCACCTGGCTGTCCACAGGGAAGCCGCCGCCGAGGTCGGACGAGAAAGCCACTCTCAGACCCTTGATGTCGCCCTTCATGTCCTTTTGGAATTTGCCCGGATATTGCGGCAGCGAGTTCTGGTCGTAGAGCGAGGGACCGGCCATTACATCGAGCATAAGCGCATTATCCTCGACCGTCCGGGAAAGCGAGCCTTCATGATTGAGGGTTTCCCAGCCGGGCAAATGAGGATAGGTTGGCACTCTACCATAAGACGGCTTCAAGCCAAACACGCCGCAGAAGCTTGAAGGTATCCTTATGGAGCCGCCACCGTCGTTGCCGTGAGCCACCGGGCAAAGTCCTGCGGCTACGGCCGCCGCAGCACCGCCGCTGGAACCGCCCGGCGTCCTGTTCAAATTCCAGGGATTAACAGTTTTGCCAAACACGAGGTTATCGGTGATACCAACCAGTCCGAACTCCGGTAGGTTAGTCTTGCCCAGTATGACCGCACCGGCATTTTTCAAACGCTCGACCAGAATCGCATCCCTATCCGGTACAAATTTCTCGTACAGCTTTGAGCCGAAGGTGGTCCTTATGCCTTTGGTGAACACATTGTCCTTAATGGCGATAGGCACGCCTTCCAGAGGCCTCGGCTTCCCTTTTTGAAAGGCGTTTTCAGACTCCTTTGCCGCCGACAAAGCCATCTCGTTAGTCCTGGTGACAAAGGCATTTATCTTGGGGTTTATTTCGTCTATTCTTGCCAGCAGCGTTTTCACCACTTCAACCGGTGACAGCTTCCCCTTTTTGTAGGCAGACAAAAGCTCAACAGCAGACATCCAGCAAACTTCAGACATGATTAGCATACCCCCTTATCAAGATGAATCTAGTATAGCCTTCGACCACGGGCACGTCAAAGACGACCTTCGCTGATTAACATATTTAGGAGGCGTCCGGCAAGACTTGGGGAATTTCTGAAATATGGCGCAAGTATAAATGGCAACGATGGGTCAGGAAGATAGCGCCGCCCACCCCACTGACTTGAGGTCAAAAATTGTGACCTCAAGAACTCAAACTGTCCCGACTTGCACTGGAACACAAAGTCCTAAAGAGTCAAAATTATGCGAAATATACTAAACTATTGCATCATATATTAAACTATAGCTCAAGTAAAAGTAATATATATTCCATAATTGCTATAATAATACTTGACATATTATATAATTTGTGCTAATATTAATTTTGGTGACGGATTTTACAATAGGAGGCTGCAGAAATAAGTATGAACAATAATGAAACTCCAGAGGAACGATTTAAAAGACTTGCCATATCGAGAACTAATGCTGTGCTAGATAAGCTTAGAATTCTCGGCAACTTGTCTAACAGGCAACTATATAGTTATTCAGAAGAGGATATAGAAAGAATCTTCTCGGCAATAAATAAACAACTTAGAGAAGTTAAGGCTAAGTTTAACCCTGGGAAGCAACAAAGGTTTAAGTTATGAGCAGGAGTATGTAACGATGAAGAAGAGGGATGTAAATTTAGGACGCACCGATGAAAATATTGCAGATCAATACGATCATCTCTGTGAGGGCCTGCAAAAGGATGCGGGGCAGAATTCTTGGGACGCTAGGCTGACCAGCAAAGGAAAGGACTGGAAATTAGCTTTCATGTATCACCCCCTGCTAAATTGCTTGATTATAGAAGATTTTGGGACATGTGGAATGAATTCTAAAAGATGGAAGGAGTACCAAAGCTTATGGGACACGACTAAAGCTCAAGAAACTGCACTAGGAGCTCGAGGTCAAGGCAAATTCTTGTTTCATTATTTCGCCAGAGGTAAGCTTGTTCTGACTGAAAGCTTTGATGAAGATGGGATATATCGTTTTTCATTTGGAACAACTGATGAATATGATGACGAAACCGGGAAGCTAAGTGATTTTATCCCTTCTGCAAAACCACCGGATCACCAAGGCGCCCGCATTTGGATCATGGATTTAAAACCAGATCTCAGGGATGAATTGCTCGACTGTAAAGAGTTCGTGAGTCACATAGCAAAAACTTGGTGGGAAATTATTAGGAATTGGAATGTTAGCTTTATGGTCAACCTTGATGGCATTGAACGCAAAGTGGAACTACCTCAGCTACCAGCAGTCGAAAAGGAAAAGGTTTTCACTAACGAAAAGATCAGCGATCTAGGCAGGATAAAGAAGCTCACATTGCGATACTGCAAAGGCGAAGTCCCCGAATATCTTAGGGGGTAGCGGTACAGAGAGGTGGAATGACCATTATTAGGCTCCCTATTTCTGCGGACGAAACGATTAAGAACAAGATTTACGGATCATGCACTTTCGACGAAGATTTAGAGCGAGAACTAAAGAAGGTGGAATTCCCTAATCATTTTGGTTTTGCCTCCAAGAGAGCTTGGAATCATGCGAGGGAATATATTAGACGAAAATCAGAAGAGTTTGTTCAAGAAATCAGCCCAGTGAAGAAAAAAGAGGTGACAGCACTACCCCAAGATCTTATTCAGCGGGCAGTCCGTATTGTCAATGACCTTGTGAGAGAATATGCTCCAGAGCTAGCCATGGAAGCCACAGGTCCAGGGGGCAAAAAACCAAAGCCTGAAGAACACAAAACAAAGCAGCCTCCTGAAATACGAATTGATGCTTTTAGAGGTAACGCTAGAAAACTGGAGTACGACGAGTCTCTTATAACGGAATGTGAACTTATCAATGATACCGCAGATGAAGCAAAGGTGCTATTTCAAATGGAAATTAGACACGAGGAGGGTGACCTAAAATTCAATCCAAAATACACGATTCAACTTGCCCCTAATGCTAGAAAGGGAATCGATATCCCACTTGTTGATTTCCGAGAAATTATTGATAAGTCTGGCGAATATAAGGCAACTGCTGTTTTGACAGACTCGAGTGGAAATGAGCTCCACAAACGCTCGTTTACCTTTTATTTACATGAAGAGCCACCTCCACCAAAAGGAAAGGTATTCTTAAGCACTATGGTGTTTTCGAATGGCAAAGGCACAACTTTGGAAAGAAAAAGGCATTTGCCTGTAACAGAGAGGGGAGCCCTCAGAATAATTTTTGATCATCCTGATTTTGTTCATACTAGGGAGCTAGTAAGCTCCAAGAAAGCCAAGCTAGGCGAGATTCTTATCTACTCTATTAAGTGCGGCGTAGACGAAGCAATAGAGGGGCTACTTGAACTCAGGTATAATGAAGGCCAGTTGAACACGGATGAAATAAGAGTAATTAGAGATAAGCGTGATGCAATGTATTATTACGCTGTGCTAAGCGCTTTGGCATAAAAGTAAGTTTGGGTGAAGGAGTGTCCGTGCCATGGCGAAGAGAAAAAGGGGTATATTAAGGAGAGAAACAATAACTGTAGACGGCAAAGAAATAGAGGTTGATACTTTCGATGCAACATTGATTCTAGGTAGTGGGACAGAACTTGAAAGCATTGACGAATTGTTGAGGCAGGACGAGGCAGAAAATTTAATACGAGCTGCATTGAGTGAAATAGAGGCCATCGCAAAGAAATATGCAGGCAAAAAGAGAGAATCTTTATATTATTACGAAGCGGGTAAAGTCCTTCAGTTTGTCGACAAGCAAGGCTTCACCGATAGAAGAGGTCTTATTTGGCGTCGGATGGGATATGACCTACGCCCAGACCTATTCGGTGGGAAAAGAAAGAATGCCGAAGAATCAAAAAGGTATCCAGAAACCATGTACCACCTAGGAAAGCAGCTAAAAAGGAACGTAGAAAGAGCTAACTTCGACCAATGGTACGAGATATTAAAGTTCAAAGACATTTATAAAGACAAGGACCTTCTTGAACAGATTCTTGCATTATGCGAGCAAGGGCTATCTAGCGTTCAGCTACGCCAGCGAATTAAGGAAATTCGGGCGTCAAAAAGCAAGGACAAATGAGGTTAAAACTCTTAGTTATTCTTGGGTTTTAGCTCCCGAGACTGGCACCAGGCTGGGTGGGGAGAGACGTATAACGGCATTATATTCCGGCGGGCAGACGAGCTGGCAGCTGCCGCACTTGGTGCACTTGCTCTGGTCGATGACCTTTATACCCTTTTCATTAGTGGTGATGGCTTTCACGGGACAGGATAAGACACAATGCTCGCAGGCTCGCTCGCATTTCTCGGGAAGTATGTAATAGGCGATTAGCTCTTTGCATACCAGCGCCGGACATCGCTTCTCCAGAATATGGGCTTCGTATTCATCACGGAAATAGCGAATCGTGGTTAGGGCTGGATTGGGCGCCGTTCTGCCCAAGCCGCACAGCGAGCCACCACTTATGTCCTGCCCAACTTCAACCAGCCAATCTATGTCCTCAATCTTGCCTTTGCCAACAGTAATGTCCTCCAACATGTCCAGCATCTGCTTGCTGCCAATGCGACAGGTGGAGCACTTGCCGCAGGACTCCTTCTGTATAAAGTCGAGGAAGAACTTGGCGGTATCAACCATGCAGTTGTCCTCGTCCATGGCAATGACACCGCCGGAGCCCATAATTGCTCCAGCTTTGCGGAGCGAATCGAAATCTACCGCCGTCCGCAGCATGCTTTCAGGTAAACAGCCGCCGGAGGGCCCGCCTATCTGCACCGCTTTGAATTTCTTACCACTGCGAATGCCACCGCCGATATCGAAGATGAGCTCGTGCAGCGTTGTACCCATAGCCACTTCCGCCAGCCCGGTGTTGACCATCTTTCCGGCCAGTGCAAAGGCGGCTGTGCCCTTGCTGCCTTCAGTACCGATGCCGGAAAACCAATCAGCCCCGCGAGCCAGTATCAGAGGAACGTAGGCATAGGTCTTGACATTGTTAAGCACCGTAGGTTTGCCCCACAAGCCGGCCTTCACCGAATGAGGCGGTCTGGCCCTGGGCATGCTACGTCTGCCCTCGATGGCATACATTAAGGCGGTGGATTCGCCGGAGACAAAGGCGCCAGCTCCCTCGACTATCTCGATATCAAAGCTGAAACCGCTGCCCAGAATATTATCGCCTAATAGCCCCAGATTCTTTGCCTGTTCCAGTGCAACCTGCAAGCGCTCGATAGCCAGTGGATACTCAGCTCGAATATAGATAAACCCGTCATGAGAACCGACGGCATAAGCGGCGATAACCATGCCTTCTATGACCTGCTGAGGGTCGCTCTCCAAAACCACCCGGTCCATAAAAGCCCCCGGGTCTCCCTCATCAGCGTTGCAGATTATATATTTAGTCTGCCCTGAGGCTTCGCGGCACTGCTGCCACTTCCTGCCGGTGGGGAAGCCGGCACCACCCCGACCCCTGAGGCCAGACTTCTTTATCTCCCCGACTATGGTGTCGGGCTCCATTTGCAGAGCCATAGCCAGGCTGCTGTAGCCACCGTTGGCGATATAGTGGTTTATATTCCCGGGGTCGATGTAACCGCAGTTTCGCAGGAGCAGGCGATATTCGTGCTCAAATCTGGAAAGCTCTGGAATATAGACTGCTTTGCCATCACCGCCGTCAAGGGTGCCCAAAGCCAGGTCAAGGCAGGGGTCATCACCCAGTACATAGCCTTCGACAAGCGTGGGCACAACTTGAGGAGTTGCATTGTTATAGCAGACGGTGAAGGAACTAGGCTTGATTATGGTTACCAGCGGCTCGAAGGAGCAAAGCCCGATGCAGCCGACCTCGGTAACCTTGGCCCGGGCATTTCTCTTCGCCAGCTCGTTACTAAAAGCTTCGACTACCGGCAGTGCACCGGCGGCTCGGCCACAGGTAGCCGTGCCGATGAGTATGTGTGGGGCTTTGCCGTGATACTGGGAGTCCCAGTTGGACTTCGCCTGCTTTTGGATTTCTTCAAAGGTCATCAACTGCCCCTAATGTTTCTCCGGCTGCTCCTGGCTTACCGGCTTAACGGTCACCAGCACCTCCTCGACCTTCGGTGGTGTCATCCTAGGATAGACAGAGTCGCTGACTACCACGACTGGGGCCAGAGCACAGCAGCCAACGCAGGCTACCCTATCCAGACTGAACTCTTGGTCAGATGTGATGCCGCCGACCTGGATGTCAAGCTCCCTGGCCATGGCCTCAAGGACAAGCTTGCCTCCAGCCAAGTGACAGGCGGTGCCCATACAAACCTTAACCGGGTGCTTGCCGAGGGGTGTGAAGCGGAACAGATTATAAAAAGTGGCGATGCCGTACACCGTGCTCTCTGGGATTTCTAGAAAGTCGGCGATGGCTAGCATCGCCTCTTTTGGAATATAGCCAAACTTATATTGAACTTGCTGAAGAAGGGAGATTAAATGGCGTCTATCCTTCTTGTTTGGGACCAGGATGTCTACCAGTTCTGGCTTCAGTTCTTCCACTTCTTCACGAGGCCCGGTAAGTAGGCTGGTATCTCGCTGGCTTCTCTGGGCCCGACGATGATTTCCCAACCGGGCAGTGCCTCTTCTAGTTCTCCTTTAATTCGGGCTACTTTGCCCGGAATAACAAGCTTCTTGTGCTTTACTTTGCCTTCGATTCCAGTCTTTTTAATAAATGGCCCGATGGAGTCGCCAGAGAACTTGCCAGCAGCCCAGCCGGTGAGGACGCCAAGTCCTTCCGTATCCTTAACGCACAGCCAGGACGCAACCTTGCTACCCTCAATCTCCGAGGCAACAATAAAGTAAGTCAACGCCCAGTTGCTGGTAATCAACACCGGTGATTCGTCATTCGGCTCGCCTATCTCGTAAACCTTCTGCTCCACAGACATCGGTATGCGCGGGTCGGTATAGATATTTAGCCTCTGCACCAGCAACGGCAATAACGAGTACCGGTCGAAGTCAGAGAGAACAATTATGCCGGGATATTTAATCACAAACATGGCGGCAAGCAGAATCTCCCTGATCTCGTCTTTCGCTATGAAGCAGGGGAAGCTGATAGTAGGATAACCCAGAGGTCTGAAGTTCTGTTTCAAAGCTGCTCGTCGGATGAGTGTCTGATCCCTGATAGCTTCCTGCATATTCTTGGCGATTGGGTCCAAGACGATCTCATCAAGGCCCGCCTCCTTCAGCTTGGTGGTCAGTGGTATCAGCTCCTCCACGCTGTGACCCCTCACCACCACCGGCGTCGGCGAACTCTTAATTCCAGCAATTATCTTGTCGATGTTATCTTTGGTGACCGCGTAAAGTAACGGCTTCCTGTCACCGCATATCTTTCGAGCTGAAAGCAGAGTATCAACATCTTCGGACATTAGCACTACAGGCAGGTCGGTGCTCTCGCAGACCTTCTTCACCAATGCCTCAAACTTAGCTTTATCACCTGACTCAAACCGCAACGCCAGAACGTTCGCCTTAAGAGTCAGCCCCACCCAGGGGAACTGCAGCTCCTTTATCTTCGTCAGCTTCTCATCTATTTTTGCATCAGCATCCTTATCCGAGATAAGCAGGGCAATGCCCGGCTGATGGACAAAGGTCTTCTCATGCCGGTAAACCACCTCTTCACCACCGATCTCGAGGGCATTTTTGCCAGAGCCAATGGTCACCGGTTTGATAGGTGGTGCCAGAGCTTCTTCCAGCTCGGCCTTGACATCTGCTGGCAGGTAAGGACATTTATCAAGTGCTACACCAGCAGCAGCCAGCTTCATGGCAAAGGCAAAACAGGTGGGAAAACCACATTCACGGCAATTCTTTTTGCCTCCGTCGGGAAGCCTCTTTACAACGTCAGTTCCTTTTAACGCCATGTCGATCCTCCTAGTCCGTTTTATACAGGAAGTTCTACCTCACCCTTCACCCAGGGATGGCCTACCTTATCCAAAAACGCAATCAGCTCATCAGTGTTTTTAGCATCTTCCTCTGTAGCTATCTTATCGTACAGGTCTGCGGGTATAGCATCCTTGTATCTCTCTTTTATCTCCTTGGGCATCCACACACAGCGCTTGATTCCACCATCGGCATACAGGAACTTGGGCGACCTGAGATACTCCAGTGCTAGGCCCAGGAAGCCCTCTACCTGCCGGCCACCGCTGGTGTCTGCAGCCATAGTGGAGAAAGGCACACCGACTACTGTGGGCCCAGCAAAATCGCGGTGGACGAGGCCGAAGGCATCGACTTCGGGGATATAGAACCAAATCGCCTGGAAGCAACCGCAAGAGGTATGCGGATGCTCAAAAGCGCTATGGAGAAAGACCCTGTCATAAGCCCCCATAGATTTTATTGCTCCCAGCTCGTTGCAGCCTTTGTACTCCCCTCTTATCGGGTCTAAACATTCACCCTTCTTTACCTCCTGTACCGGCCCCTCCGGGTCGAGCTTGTAAGCGGCTCTGCCATCGAACCAGCTTATGGCCCCGCAATTAGCCACCCTCTCCGGGGTGGCAATGCATATATGGGTCGGGGCAAAGCTCTGACACAGGGCACAGCTATAAAACTCCTGAACATCGTCCTCTTTCAAGCCACGGGCCCTCTCATCCCTTGCCTTATAGACCTCGCGGGCCTTGGCTAGAAGTTCCTCAACCTTCTTCTCATCGGTAACAAAGGTGATGGAAATCTTCTCGATGACATCCAACTCAGATGTATAGAGGAACATCAGTATCTGGCCAATGGCTTCAAAAGAGTTAAGCCCCTTAGCCACGGAGTCCTTGCTCAGCCTGACCCACATCTCGTCTCTCTGGTTCATGTGATACAAGCCCTCTATATAATTGGCATAAAGGTGAATCCTTCGCTCAAACACTGGCTCCATGTCTTTCTCTAGCTTGGCACCGGCAACATCGATTAGCAAACCTATGGGGTAACTCCCCCCTTCTTTCAAGTCTTTGATGTCCGGGCCGATGACCTCAATCTTCTGGTCCTCAACCTCGTCAATACCCTTTAGAGTCACCAACTCAAATTTGCTCTTCGCCTGTGGGCCACCAAATTCGACATACATGTCGCCTTTTCTAATTACTTCGCCCTCGTATTGTGGGCCAACGTCCACTGGGAAAATTCCTGCCATTTTGTTATGCCTCCTTACTCTTTAAATTTGTAATTAGATTATCTAGAAATTCCTTCCACTGTTCATCTTTTCTCATATTAGGAAGGGAATAGCTGGCATGTGGATAATAAAATTTGCACAAGGTCATAGTCTTAAGGTGCGAGGCATAATGCTTCAGGGTGGAAAGTCCCTGCTCACCGAGGTCAGTCCTGAACCCAAGAAACATCACCAGATCGTGATTACCTTCCTTCTTGACCCCTTTCCATGCCGGGTCTTTGAGATGGTTGAGAATCTCTATAATGTCATAGCTGCTGGCTGGCTCAACGCCCAGCTCAAGCAGCTTCTTCTTGGTGTGAGCAGTAGCGCATATGGGAATATCAAGTGTCTTAGCTATCTCCACACCATACTCTATAAGAAGCTTGCCGCCTAAAGTCGTGGTAAGAGCCCAGGAGCCGAGCACCAATAGCGGCCTTGTAGCTCGTTTAATCAGGTGCGCATACTCGCTGGCATCTTCAATAATCTTAGCTGACTTAGTGCCGGTTAATACGTTAACTCGATGATATGGTAAAGTCGTGGTCATGATAAAACCTCCTTACTTAGCTACCTTAACATCCTTAATAGCTTTCTCTACTGCCAATTTAGTCATAAGCCCGCCACGGTGCATCAGAGTGTCTTCAAATTCCTGGTCTATCCCCATTGTCGCCAGACAGGGGTATTGATGATGGAGAAGTCCGGATTTCTCCACGGCGTCCCTTTCCCAGATTCCCACCAAACCGTCAGCCACATACGGACTGCAGCCACAGGGAGCCCCCCTGATAACTGTGACCCGCTTTATTTTATCTTTATCAAGCTCTATGTCCACTTCTGGCTTTCCGAAATACTTAGCAAATTCTTTAATATTAGGGTTCTGACTATCCTTCTCTGCCAGGGTACAGAAGGGAACGGGATAGACCATGTCCACTCCCATAGATTCCAGCTTGCGCTTAATCTGTTTGGCCAGACCGGGCGGCAGCCAGACGCGGTTATCCGCCGGGGCAATCACTGCTTTGGCACCGCTCTTCTTCACCATGTCGGGAATCATCTGAGCCACCCCTGGGTGCTCACCTAGAGATATCAGCAGATCGGCCTCCGGCAACTCTTTAGGCAGAAACTCATCAGCGTCATCGATTATGGCTGGCAAGTCCTGCTGGAAAGTGTAAGAATAAACCTTCCAGTCAGCCGAACCATACTTCCTTATGTTATCGGCAATTCTCTGGCCATAATGGCCTTGTATAGCTACCAGAATGCGCATAAAATTCTCTTTTGAATCTCCTTAGTGGACGACCGCATCCAGCGGGACCTCGGACGTATAAGTTCCGATCAGAGTAGGCAGAGTCAAGACTGGCTTCTCCTTCCATCCCACTTTCTCAAGATAGGCCATCACTTCTTTCTTAAAGAATATGGGTATATCTGTAGCCTTTCTGACGAAAAGGTGAAGGTCGTCAGGCAGGGTTCCCATATATTGCTTATGCAGGGCAATATAATGGGTGAGCTTCAGCTGGCGCCCCTGAGCAGTATCGTTCTTCCTGATGCACAACTTAGCCATGGTTACCATCGCCCTCTCTTTGGACTCTACCACTGTAATCAGATGTTCAGGCGATGGCTCCTCAGTGTTTACCAGCTTTTTCTCCCTGCCATCCATCACCGTCCAGTCATCCTCCTCCTTCCGGCTCATATAGAGTCTTCTATACTTGGAGGAATGAGGACCTAAGACAACTGGTATGCCCAGCCGATTACAGCCCGTGGCGATTGACGCTGCTTTCTGAGAATAAGCTCCCCAAGCAAGGCCGCAGGCACCGACGCGATTTAAGATATAGTCGGCGATAACCTCATAATTGCCTCGCAAAGGCAGAGTGGCGAAGATATTAGCCACCTTCATGGCAGCGCCGGTGATATGGGAATTAGCTACGCAGGAACCGACATTAAGAACTCCGCCGGCGTCGAAATTGGGCGGATACTTCTCATAAATAGTTTTGCCTTCCTTGTCCTTCTTCATCCCGGCCACCATAGCCGAGCAGCCGCTTAGCACCACAATATATTTCCTCTTGGCGAATTCCTCAGCGATGTCGGCTATCTCAGTAATCTCTTCAGGGAAGTTGGAGCAGCCGACGATGGCGATGATGCCGGGTATAGTGCCCAAGACGATAGGCGCACCGACTTTTCTTATCTCTACGTCCATAATCGGTCCTCGCCCCACCCTCATCTTCCACGTTTCCCAGCTGGCTGCTGCCTGCATCATCTTGATTATGGGCACATGGCGAGGGCACTCCTGGTCGCACTTGCCACAGCCGATACACTTGTTAAACACCTCCACCAGCGGCTGTATATTGCCATTTTTCGCCGCCTCGATGGCATCGCCGACCGGCAGCAAATTGGGGCAGACCTGGCTGCACATATTACACAGCTTATGGTCTTTGGCTAAATCGGGCACCTCTTCCGGCTTGACCAGCACCTTGTTCCTCTTAGGCGCCAGTTCCATAGCTACTTTTACTGCTACTTCGGCTGCCTTATCCGGGTCAAATATCAAAGTCTGCTTTCCACCTACCATGTCTTTGACTATTTCGTCTGCTTCCCTCTTGCTCACATCTTCAAGCCCATAGCAGATTTTGTCATTGGTAGCAATCAGGGCTGTGCCCACCTTGGCAGCCTCTACGGGGGTGTCGCATCTTACACACTGCTCATCGGTGACGATAACATCGGCGATGCCAGTCCTGATGAAGAAAAGCTGGCGAGACAGAGGGCCAACCACCTTAGCCCTATCACTGTATCTCACCACCTCTTGCGCGGTGCAACAAATGCCGGCGACTTCGACCTTATCCTGAAGGCCATTGGCATTTATATAATCAACGATGGGGATAGCCGTAACCGGGTTATGCCCAATCAAGAGTACAACCGGCTTCGTCCTGTCCACTGCCCCCCAACCCAGGTCAACCAATGGGGTCTCAGCCACAGATGTCGGATAGCCGAAACCTACTATCTCGGCAATGTCGGCGGCTTCCAAGGCAACGTGGTCTAGCATGGAGATATGAAGGGCTTTAGACTCATAATCAAGCGCCGAACCCTCCTGACCGGTATGAAGCGCCGAGATACAGTGAATAAGCTGATTCTCCACATACTCAACAGCCTTCTCCAGGTCACCCAAATTTTCTGGCTTGAGCCCAAGGATCGTCCGTATATGCGGCGCCTCTACAAGTATCTGGTCACCGAGATTAATTTTATAATCTTTGCCATGTTTCTCAATCAGATAGTGAAGCACATGCCGAGCGTGTCCACCATGAGCCGCCGTGCCCATACAACAGGCTAAAAGCACAACCCTAGCCTGCTGAGCTGAAATATCTATGCCACAAGCTCCCCTCTTATCCCCGGTAAGGTCGCATTTGCCGTAAGTGCAGAAGCAGCACAAATCACACATAGGCGCATAAAAGGGCTTATAGGTCTTGAGCAGCCTCATGTCCCAGTTTCTTAAATCGGGAAGCTCAGGCATCGGCGTATGCCCCACAGGTTCCCAATTATCTTCCGCCCGTATTATCTCGTTTACCGTATCTTTCCGCAGATTTTTCTTCTTTTTGGTAACTACAGCCATTATGGATACCTCCTTATATAAAGATGATTACTATTTAATTATACTATTAATGAGAATAGTTATCAATATTATATCTTGCCGTCTATAACCTCTCGCATGAGTTTACAGTTTTCAGGTTGCCTCAATATCAGGACACTGGCACCCGCCAAAATAAGGCTAATGGCGGTAATGCTCTCCCACAGAAGCCCCTGCTTTTCGCTTTCCTTAGCCTGCTTGGTCCTGGCACACTCGCTGCCAAGGTCAGCGATAATGGGCATCTGCATGGTATTATCGCCGAACATGACGCCGATGTGCTTGGTTCTCTCCATTATAGTGAAGCTGTATTCCATACCATAACCCAAGGCCGAGCTTAATGGGTCGATGACTATCCGCTCACGGGGGAACGTCTTCAGCAGCTTTACATTTAACTCCTTCTCCAGGTTTATATCCAATGGAGACTGAGCGATTATGCAATGCCCATGGTCTAAAGCCGCCTTGCTTATAGGCTCATAGTTCTCCTTGGCCAGCGGACCCAGGAGGAGATTTTCACCGGCACAGACTTCCGCCACCTTGGTCAACACCTCGATATCCTTTGTCCCATCGCCAGAGCCATAGACGATAAGCGGCGTCTTTATGGCCGATGCCACCTGCTTGACTACGGCAGCGACCTTGTCCGCCGGAGCATTCGCCCCAGCCGGGTCAGTGCTCACCAGACGCAGGCAAACGAGGTCAGCACCAAGGTCTAAGCATTTCTTCGCCCAGGCCACCGGGTCGGAAAGAACGTCCTTATAAGGCCGGCATTCCCATTCGGTCCAGTTTGTCGGCGCAGCATCAAGGACTTCTAAAGCCAGCCGAGGTCGGTTCTCTATCTTGCCCTCGAAAAAATGAAAGGGGAGAACGCTCTCTCCCCCAATCTTTAAAGCTTTTTCTCCCTTACCAATCACCACCTCGGCTACTTTTCCTGAATAGGTCTCCAAAGGTGCTTTGTAGTCCATCGTTAACTCCTTTTAAAGAATTCTAACTCTCGAGCCAAGCGTGAGAGTAAAGTGTCTCTGCCATGAGCACTTTTGTGGTTTTAACGTAGTCTCGCTCTTTCTGCGACAGCGAAGCGATGTCTATAGCCTCCCCGTCCATCGTCTTGTAGATAAGGTCAACGATCTTAGGGAGCTCGCCCTTATTTAGCTTGACCAGCTCCTCATCCAGGACATCGGCAATTGCCGAGTAGAGCCCCCTTCTTCCCAGCATTATCATGTAGGTGCGATTGAGAATACCTCTGAGTTCCTCGGGTGTGCCGTTGGATACGTTTGACAGCCCTACCGTAGATTTAACACCGGGCATTAGGTCCGCCAACATGCCAATGAATTCGACAGCATCGGCAACTTGTTTCTGGTCGGCGCTCACCGGCAGTATTATGGGGTCAACCCAGATATCCTCGTTTGGGATACCAAGCTCATTGGCTAAGGCAATTGTTTCCATAATGCTTTCTATGCGGGCATCGATGTCAGGGGGACAGCCTTTGTCGGTGAGAACGGAAATAACCACATCGGTATTATATTTCTTAGCCAGTGGAAGCATGCGCTCTTTGCTGTCAGTTCTTCCCGAGGAAGAGTTAAGCAGAGGTCTTTTCTTGCAGGCCTTGAGGCCGGCTTCCATAGCTACAGGATTCAAAGTATCCACAGATATGGGTAAATCGGTGACTCCTTGAATTGTATTGACCAGCCACTGGGTTACCTCTTCCGGGTCCCTCTTCGCCGGACCGAGATTCAAGTCTATGTAGTCTGCCCCAGCGGCAGTCTGTGCTTTGGCTAGGTCTTGGATTACCTTGGGATTGCGTTCCTTGACAGCGTCATTGACGTCTTTAGAAATAATGTGAATGCTTTCGCCGATTAAAACCATGTGAGCCCCCTTCTATTTAATGCCCCCTGAAAAGCTTCGTTTTTCAGGGTTGATGGTATGATTAGGCCGAACCAAAGCAATATTGTATCACCTCACTATATAAGCGTCAACAGTATTTGTACCTGATTTGTACCTGTGAAGGGAAGTGGCAACTTTATGTATATAAATGAGGAGCGGTGCCCCTGCAGAAAAACACAGAGAAATTGAAAGCTGCCGCTGCTGAAAGCTATAATTGACCCCTGTGAGCTAAAAAAGATGAACAGTCTTGATGATATACTCTATGAGGTCTCTAAGCCGGCCCGGTACAGCGGTGGCGAGTGGAACAGCATTATAAAAGACTGGCAGGCGACTCCCATCCGAATCACCCTGGCTTTCCCCGACGTATACGAGGTCGGCATGTCCAATCTGGCACTGCCTATACTCTACAAAATACTAAATGACCAGCCTGACGTCCTCGTCGAGCGGGTTTATGCCCCCTGGGTGGACATGGAGGCGCAGCTACGACAGCATAATATACCGCTGTTCAGCCTGGAGACCAGACACCCTCTGAAAGATTTCGACATCATCGGCTTCTCGCTGGGCTACGAACTCACCTACACCAATGTGTTAAACATGCTCGACTTGGCTCAAATCCCGCTGTTCAGCCGCCAACGAAACGATTCACACCCCCTGATAATAGCCGGTGGTAGCTGCGTCCTTAACCCGGAGCCAATGGCTGATTTCATCGACTTATTTGTTATCGGCGAGGCTGAAGAGGCAATATTGAAATTACTAGACGTCTTCCGGGCTTACAAGGACAACAAAAAGCAACTGTTACCAGAAGCCTCAGCTATTCCTGGTTCATATGTCCCGAGCTTATACAAAGTGGCCTATCACAAAGATGGCACCTTCACCAGCATAACGCCAAAGGTGCCCGAAGCCAGGCTACCAATTGAGCGGCAGATAATTGCCGAATTGCCCCAGCCCGTTACCAAGCCGGTGATACCTCATATCAAAGTAGTTCATGACCGTGGAGCAGTCGAAATCCAGAGGGGGTGCAGCCGAGGGTGCCGCTTCTGCCAGGCCGGAATGATTTACCGTCCAGTCCGTGAACTTCCCGAGCAACAAGTAATCGAAGGTGTGGCAGAGCTTATAAGCAACTGCGGCTATAATGAAGTATCACTGGTTTCTCTGAGCACCGGAGATTACCATAACATAAGCGGCTTAATCCGCCATCTGTCTAGCAAATATTACCATGATAACCTATCCTTGTCCTTACCCAGCCTCCGCCTTGATGCATCGTCCATAGACCTGGTGGAATCACTGCCTTACCGACGCAAGACTACTCTGACCTTCGCTCCTGAAGCCGGCACTGAAAGGCTGCGGCAGGTCATAAACAAACGTATATCCGAAGAGGCGATGCTTGACACTTTCGCCACTGCCTTCGAAAAAGGCTGGCTGAACCTCAAGCTGTATTTCATGGTCGGGCTGCCTACCGAAACCATGGATGACGTAAAGGGCATAGCAGACCTGGTCACCAAAACCTGCCAGCTAGGCAAGAAGCTTAGGAATAAACCGCCACGGCTCAGGATCAGTGTAGCCACCTTTGTTCCCAAGCCTCATACCCCCTGCCAATGGTTAGCGCAGGATACAGAAGAGCAGCTAACCCCCAAACATGAACTGCTCAAACAGGGCTTGCGCCGGACTGGAGCTCACCTTTCATGGCAGGACACTAAAACCAGCCAGATTGAAGCAGTCTTATCTCGAGGTGACCGCAGACTTGGCAAAGTCATCCATAGGGCCTGGGAACTGGGCAGCAAATTCGATGCCTGGCAGGAATGTTTCAACTACGATAACTGGCTGCATGCCTTCAAGGAAATCGGACTCGACCCAGCCTTTTATGCTAATCGGGAACGACCTCTGGACGAAGTATTACCCTGGCAGCATATTGACATTGGGGTAACGCCTGCCTTTCTCACTAAAGAACATCGGGATATGTGGCAAGAGAAGGAGACACCGGATTGTCGCTATGGCCACTGCAATGCCTGCGGGTTACAGCAACAGCATCCCGACTGCCAGCAAAAATTCAAGGCAACTGTCAAATTGATATAATAATACGACATTATATTAAGGAAAGGAGGGGGGCTATGGTAGGCACATCTTTGCCTTCGGAATCGGTATACTGGCCATTCAAGAAATACATGGATATGTATAACCAGTCAATACAAGACCCACAACGTTTTTGGGCTGAAGAAGCCCGCAAGTTGGACTGGTTCAAGACGTGGGACAATGTCCTTGAGTGGGAACCACCCTTCGCCCGCTGGTTCGCCGGCGGCAAAATAAACGCCAGCTATCAATGCGTGGACCGGCATGTTAAGACCTGGCGGAGAAGCAAGGTTGCCATATACTGGGAGGGTGAGTTGGGGGATAGCCAGGTATTAAGCTATTCCACCCTTTATAGGTGGGTCAATAAGTTCGCTTCAGTCCTCAAGAATCTAGGTGTAAATAAAGGGGATACGGTCGTTCTATATCTGCCGATGATTCCCGAGCTGCCCATATTCATGCTCGCCTGCGCCAGAATCGGGGCCCCACATACCGTCGTTTTCTCCGGTTTCAGTGCCCAGGCTCTGGCCGACCGAATCAACGATATACAGGCCAAGGTTCTGGTCACCGCAGATGCCGGTTTCAGAAGAGGTAAACACCTGGAACTCAAAAAGATCAGCGATGAAGCCGTAAGCCTAGCGCCCTCAATAAAAAAGGTGGTGGTGGCTAGAAGAGCAGGTATAGACGTAAAGATGAAACAAGGACGAGATTTCTGGCTTCATGAACTACTTGATGATGCTAGCTCATTCGTGCCCGCTGAACCTGTTGAGGCCACCCATCCTCTTTACATTCTTTATACATCAGGTACCACCGGAAAGCCTAAGGGCATTGTCCACGGCACCGGCGGCTACCTCGTTTTCACTAATTCCGGCTACGAATGGGTCTTTAATGTAAAGGAGGAATCGGTTTACTGGTGCACCGCCGATGTTGGCTGGGTCACCGGGCACAGCTCCATAGTCTATGGCCCCTTGTGCCATGGCGCTGCCATAGTCCTCTACGAAGGAGCTCCTGACTACCCCTCGGTAGATAGATGGTGGGACATCGTAGAGAAATATGGAGTTTCTATATTTTATACCTCGCCTACCGGCATCAGGATGCTGATGAAATATGGCGAGGATGTGGTCAAAAGACACGACCTGAGCAGCCTAGAGCTATTGGGCAGCGTTGGAGAAGCCATAAATCCCGAAGCCTGGCAATGGTATTACAAGGTCATCGGCGGCGAAAGATGTCCCATAGTGGACACCTGGTGGCAGACCGAAACCGGCGGCACGATGATATCGCCAACACCAGGTATAGAACTGGTACCTCTCAAACCGGGCTCAGCAACCTTCCCCCTGCCCGGGGTCAATGCTGATATAATTGATGAAAGTGGTAAATCAGTGCCAGCCGGAGAGAAAGGCTATCTGGTTATAAAGTCACCGTGGCCGGGTATGCTAATGGGTATACACGGAGACCCACAAAGATACCAGGAAACCTACTGGTCTAAATTCCCCGGCATGTTCTATACCGGCGACTATGCCATCAAGGACAAAGATGGCTACTACTGGTTGCTGGGCAGAGCCGATGAAGTCCTTAAAATAGCTGGACACAGAATAGGCACAATAGAGATAGAAGATGCTGTTGTATCTCACGACGCTGTAGTTGAGGCGGCTGTAGCCAGCAGGCCAGACGAGGTTAAGGGTGAAAGCGTGGTTATCTTCGCTATACTCAAGCAAGGAGTAGAACCCTCTCAGGAACTTAAGAACAAGATAAAGCAGCACATACGCCAGACAATGGGGCCTGTAGCCACTCCTGATGAAATCTACTTTGTCGCCAAGTTGCCCAAGACAAGGAGTGGAAAAATTATGAGACGAGTTCTCAAAGCGGTAGCCAGCGGCACCAAAATCGGCGACTTGACCACCCTGGAAGATGAGGCCTCCGTGGAGGAAGTGAAGAAAGCCTTTGAGGAGCTTAAGAAAGAGGTGTAGAGCGACATATATTCCTCCCTCCCTGGTGGGGGCGAGTTAGAGGAAAGGTTGTCGGCTTTACCTCCTATATGATATACTGCTCGCGATATTCGGCCTTTTGTTGAGAACTCTTTATGCCTGGCAAAGGCTACATTCTAGTAATCGACCAAGGAACCACAGGAAGCGCTGCCCTCCTCTTTGATGAGGCGGGTCAGGTGGCGTCCAGCGCCGACCGGGAGATACGCCAGATCTATCCACAGCCCGGCTGGGTAGAACACGACCCCAAAGAGATTTTCCGCACCTCTCTAGCCGTGGCCCAGGAATCCCTCCAAAAAGCTGGGGTGTCCGCCTCTCAGGTGAAAGGCATGGGTATCACCAACCAGCGGGAGACAACCGTGGTATGGGACCGCCGTACCGGTGAGCCCGTGAGCAATGCCATAGTCTGGCAGTGCCGCCGCACCGCCCCACTGTGCGAGGAACTCAAGCAAAGGGACTTGAGCGGGCTCATCAAGGAGAAGACCGGATTGCCCATAGATGCCTATTTTTCTGCTACTAAACTTCGCTGGATTTTAGACCACATACCTGAGGGACAACGCCGTGCCCAGCAGGGCGATTTATTGTTCGGCACGATAGATAGCTGGCTAGTCTGGAATCTTACCGGTGGCGCTGTCCATATTACCGACTACAGCAACGCTTCCCGTACCATGTTATTTAACATCCACACTCTTGAGTGGGACAAGGAGATTCTTACTATCCTGAGCATACCAGAGGCTGTTCTTCCCAAGGTGATGCCTTCCAGTCATGGTTATGGTGAGACTACTGCTGGCCTGCTGGGGGATGCTCGGATACCTCTGGGTGGCATAGCTGGCGACCAGCAGGCTGCCCTATTTGGCCAGGCTTGTTACGATGCCTGTATGGCAAAGAACACCTACGGGACAGGTTCATTTATCCTGCTCAACACCGGTGACAAGCCGATTCCCTCTGAGAAAGGCCTAGTGACAACTGTGGCCTGGGGGTTAGATGGCAAGTTCGCTTATGCCATGGAAGGAAGCATCTTTATCACCGGCGCTGCCATCCAATGGTTGCGTGATGGCTTGGGCCTGATAAAAAGCGCTGCTGAGAGCGAGCCGCTCGCCCGCTCCGTACCTGATAATGGTGGGGTTTACTTCGTCCCTGCTTTTGTGGGTCTGGGTGCTCCTTACTGGGATATGTATGCTCGAGGAACTATCATTGGACTCACTCGAGGCACCACCGCAGGACACTTGGCAAGGGCTACCCTGGAGGCTATCGCCTACCAAGCTCGGGATGTAGTAGAGGTGATGAGCGATGAAGCCTGCATCCAATTGGCCTTGCTCAGGGTAGATGGTGGTGGCACTGCCAATTCACTCCTGATGCAATTTCAGGCGGACATACTGGGAGTGCCCATTCAGCCGGCGCTGGTAGCTGAGACCACGTCTCTAGGAGCTGCTTACCTGGCTGGTCTGGCGATGGGCATGTGGAAAGATACCACTGAGCTTGCCCGAATGTGGCGCGCTGCTAAGACCTATGAGCCAAGTATGTCCGCTGACCAGCGGGAGAACCTTTATGCCGGCTGGAAACGAGCCGTGGAACGCGCCCGAGGCTGGGTCGAAAGCTGACACCCCCTCACTCTGACTTTCTGCCGCCAGGGGAGAGACTAAATCTATATCTCCTCTTCCCTGATGGGAGAGGAATGAGGTGAGGGTGAAAAATAAACTATCTAGCATTGGAGAGGACAGCATGAAAAGAGAATTCGGTACCATTGCCAAGGAAAAATTCGACTTAATTGTAATAGGCGGCGGCATTATAGGCACCGGTATTGCCCGTGATGCCTCTCTCCGCGGCATAAAGACTTTGCTCATTGAGAAGGAAGACTTTGGCTATGGCACCACTTCTCGTTCCTCTCGCTTGATTCACGGAGGGCTGCGTTACCTGCGAATGCTGGAATTTCACCTTGTGGGGCAGGACCTGCGAGAGAGAGAAGTTCTATTGAAAATTGCACCACACCTGGTACATCCCTACCCATTTATAATACCCATAACCAGCCTTTATTACCAAATAGCTCTGAGCCTAGGCGTGCGAATGTATGATGTGATGGCTGCGGGCAAGTCTATGCCTTCCCACCAGCATCTGTCACGGCGTGAGACTCTGGAGATGGAGCCGGAACTTGCGGAGATAAAGGGCCTGAAAGGTGCCATACTCTACTATGATTGTCAAGCGCCGTTTACGGAGCGTCTGGGCATAGAGAATGTGCTCTGCGCTGCGGAGCACGGTGCCACCATCGTAAACCATGCTCAGCTTACCGGGTTCCTTAGAGATGGTAACGATGTCTGCGGCATAAAAGTGCTGGATTGCCTATCAGGAGAGACCTATAAAGTGAAAGCGCGGCTGGTGGTCAATGCCGCTGGGCACTGGGTTGACTGTGTCAGGGATTTGCTTCACGGCGGCCCGGCCAGCACGGTACGCCGGACCAAGGGCATACACCTGCTCACTCCAAAGCTGACAAACGAGGCTTTAGTTCTCTTTTCTCCCATAGATGGTCGTCTCTTCTTCGTCATGCCCTGGTTGGACTATACTTTTATAGGCACCACCGATACCGACTATTCCGGTGACCTTGATGCTGTTTGTGCTGACGAATCTGACGTGGCGTATATGCTGCATGGACTCCACCAGGTCTTCCCGAAATTGCGGAGTGAGGACATCATCTATACTGTCGCTGGGTTGCGTTCCCTGGCTCACATCGGCGGTGAAAAGCCATCGGACATTACGCGTGAGCACAAGGTGCTTGACCATAAACAGAGGGACGGCATAGGGGGCTTCATATCGGTGCTGGGAGGCAAGATAACCGCCTACCGCGCTGTAGCCAAGGATGCGGTGGATGTGGTCTGCCGCAAGCTGGGCATGGAGGCAAAATGTACCACGGCTGAGGTTCCTCTGCCCGGGGCACCGGCTGTACCCCAAGAAAAGGTGGCCAAGGCGGCTAAGGAAAACGGCCTCCCCGTTGAGACGGTGGCGCATCTTGCCGACCTATATGGCTCCCGCTTCTCGCAGGTCTTGAAGCTGGTGAAACGTGATAAACGAGGCGGGCAACCCATCTGCCCGCACTGTAAGGATATTCTGGCACAGATAGAGTACAGCGTAAAAGAGGAAAGTGCCCTTACAGTGAGCGACTTTCTGCTCCGGCGCAGTGCTGCGGGGCTGGAGTCATGTCAGGGGTTGGATGGTGTGGAGACGGTGTCAAAAGAGATGGGGCGTCTTTTGGGGTGGAGCAAGGCTGAGCAGCAGCGGCAGGTTGAGGCCTACCGTGCCCATGCAGCTTTAGGTCAGCATTTCAGAACTGGTTCAGGGAAACGGCCGAAGAGGTCCAGGAAGGTTTGACACTCAAAGTCAAACTGTGCTAACTTTTAACGCGTGGCAGCGTAGCTCAGTGGCAGAGCAGGGGACTCATAAGCCCTTGGTCAGTGGTTCAAATCCACTCGCTGCCACCAGTCCTCAATCAAATTGTCATTTAAAGCCGAAGGCGTGGCAATCTCGTAAAATTATCAGGGGGTGATTAAAATGAAGAAGGTTATACTTTTCGGTTTACTGGCAGGGTTGGTTATGCTTATAGTAAGCCTGGCGCTTGGCCCGTTGTTTAATCTTATTTTTCCATCGTTAGCAGCAGAATATAACAATACGAATCTGTTCAGGCCATGGTCTGATCCAATCATGTACCTTATGCTTGTCGAACCTTTCATTTTGGGTATTATACTTGCCTGGATATTTTCTGTTACAAAGGACTTATTCAAAACTGAAAAAGCCTGGAAAAAGGGAATATATTTCGGGCTATGTTACTGGGTGATAACTATTCCGGGCATGGTGATGTCTTATAGCAGCTTTCCAGTATCATTGCTCATGATCATAACCTGGAGTATCAGCATATTAATTCAGGCGATAGTTGCCGGGTTAATTTACGCTAGATTTATCAAATAAAGATATAAGAGCTTTCAATTGCTTGGTCGTTGGTTCAAATCCAGCCGCTGCCACCACGAAGTATACATCCACCTCATTAGAACAAGGGACTCATCAAAATCCTCAAAGCTATCCACACAGTCAATAAAAATGGCTATTGAAATAGGGATAGGCAGATGTTACCATTTGGGTTAGACCATCAGGTGGAGGATAGCAGAATATGATAACTCTAACAGATTCAATAGAAATAGAAGCAGCACCAGAAAAAGTATTTGAATGGCTCGTTCAGCGTTTTAAAGACAAGGAAGCCTATCAAGCTTGGCATCCTGACCATGTAGACGTTAGCTGGATTAAGGGCGGACCTCTCCAGGAAGGCTCAATCATGTATGCTGAGGAGTATCTTCATGGGCAACTGCATAAACTAAAATTTGTTACTACTAAAATAGTTCCTAACAAAGAGGTGGAATATAGGTTTTTATTCCCATGGTCAATTTTTGCTCCAGGGAACACATTTCTCATAGAGCCAAAGGGGGAAAGAAGTTGTATTTTCACCGCTACAGTTAGTTTCAGAGGCGGTCCGCTATTTAAGAAACTCGCCAAAAACAGGATTGAGGCTACGAAACAGCATATGAAAGAAGAGGGGGAAAACCTGAAAAATATACTAGAAAGGAAAAAAGATTCGTCCAGAAGCAATAGCAAATAGCCTCGAAAAACTATTCACTATTGATACTAAGATAGATATAGTTAGTAGTGAATGGTTTTAGGGGTTTGGGGCTCGGTTGTAGTCTCCAGTTTGCTAAAGACTCGAACCTCCGGATTTATTAGTAAAGAGTCCTCTAGTGTAAAAGCAATATGGCAGAACATACTAGCGTGATTTATCAGGGCCAAAAGGGACTGCGTTTGGGGCGACCCTGTAAATTCCATACAGCTTCCTTTATTGCCTAGATTGCAGGAATAGGGGGAGATAGTCAATTCCTATCTCTGTCTGGCTGTTGTAAAATACCTTAAGAGCTTCTATTAGTTTTGCTGAAGGCGGCCTTTTACCTTGCTTAACCTGAGAAATGTAGGACTTACTGAAATTGCTTAACTCCGCTTCATTTCCCAAGTTGACAACAGCCTGCAATCGCCGTATTCTACAGAGGAGACAGTATTAAAGGAGTATGCGGATGAGAAGGTTGGGTATGCTTTGCTCCATGCTGATGCTGGCTTTACTTCTGTTGGCGACATCCTGTGTCACCAGAGAAGTTCCGGTAGTCGAGACGTATTATGAGACTGAATACAGGACTGAGTACAAGACGGAGTCCTACTCGGATACCGTGGAAACCGTGATACACTCCGCCGAAGGCAAAACGTTCCTTAACCACACGGTTCAGTGGTATACCGATGTGAGTGTCGCAGGCTTTGAGGGCATAAGGGGTAGCTACTATTATGGTTATGAGCTAGCTCCTTCGGGACATTCTAGAAGCCAGGTCAAAGTTCGTGTTTCACCGGGTGCACAGCTCCAGGAAGGCTTGATACGGGTGTATGACCTTACTGGCATAGGGCAGATTCCACCTAGGCCTACACCGTTTCAGAAATTGGGGTTACAGCCAGAAGAATTGTATTGGCTCGATGCCTTTAATGCTGTGCTGACGTCGGCACGCGTCCTTGGCGAGCTGCGCACGGGCATAGAGCTGGACGACTATATTGTCTTTGATGCTGAGGGGGTAAGAGAATTCGCCATACTTGCCACGACATGGCACGCATATGCCATCACAAGTGTCCTATTGGTGTGGTCAGACGATGTCGTCGTACAGGAGACCGTAACCAAGGAGAGGCAAGTCCCCTATCAAGTACCATACCAGGTAGAGAAGCAGAGAACTGTAACGAAAACCGAAGTAGTGCCCATTTGGGACGTCATTTTGGGGAGGTAGTGGCCTCTACTGTTTTACATGCCAACCTTGGTCAAGATATCCCTTGAAGTCCACGAGTTATTTACGCATTCTGAACCTGAGTTCAGCGCCTGTGTGTTCCCGAGGCCGACATGATGCGCGCTATGAGGTAAATAACACCCGCAATGAAAATATAAACCAAGCCCAGTATGATTAAACTGAATTTACATGTAGCGCATATATAAGCCATCTGTGGGTAGGGCTCCGCAACTGTGCCGAATAGCATAACTATCAGTGCCCAGTTTTCAATAGCGTCAAATACGGCGGCCAGCCACAGACCCCAGGCAAGCAACATGCCCAGAGCGCGCCACTTCCTCCCTGACAGGACACTGGCACCCCATACGCAGGCCAGAGCGATGGTGGTGGCATAAACCGGCATATAAAGGTAATCCAAGCCAAGTCCAAAGCTGGCTCTTAACTGAGCGGCAATATCCCAGGCATTGATAATATTGGTTGCTCTCTCGATGCTGCCGGCAAGCTCGAAGGCCACAATATTGGGAGTGGATGGTCCGATGACACGGAACATTACCGATAGTGCAACAGTTGCAACTAGCAAGGGAAGAAAGGTAGCAAGTCGCTTCCCTTGAGGTATTGAGTTCAGGGGGTGATACATAACAACGTAATAATTATCATTCACATAGGTTATTTTGTCAATAGCGGGTAGTGTTTCCGTGGAAATTCAACAGTCCGTGTAATATCATGGACGTCCTATGCTTTTACCTCTTGACAAGAATGCTTCCAAGCTGTTTAAATTAAGCTATAAAAAAATTTGTTTCAGGAGGTGGTTTATGCACAGGTTTTCCAAGATTTTTCTGGCAACCCTTTTTTCCCTGCTGTTAGTCCTAACTTCCATGGCTTTTGCCTGCGCACCCGCGGCGCAACCCGAATCTCCACCCAAACCACAACCCACACCACCAGGGATGATAAACTCCGCCCTGGGGCCGATTTCTCCCGACAAGCTTGGTTGGACACTAGTACACGAGCATTTGCAATCGGCATATACTGGCTGGTATGCCGATGCCAGCATGGCGCCCTATGACCGAGAGGCTGCTCTACAGGCGTGTCTAAAGGCATGTGAGGCGGCCAAGGCAGCAGGCATCCAGACAATCATTGATGCCACCGCCAACGACATGGGCGGTCGTGACCCCTTGCTGTACAAGGAACTTTCTCAGAAGACCGGTATAAACATAATCTTTGCCACCGGGCTTTATACTGAAGAGGAAGGTGCCCCGGCCTACTGGAGGATGAGGACGGCATTCGGTACGGACATCTCTAAGATGATATCCGAGATGATGATAAAAGAGATAACGGAAGGCGTCGGCACAACTGGCATCAAGGCCGGTGTTATAAAGGTGGCATCCGGCCCGGAAATGACGGACTATGAAAAGGCGGTGCATAAAGCGGCGGCTATTGCCCAGAAGGCCACCGGCGTGCCCATTATCACCCACACCCAGGGTCCCACCGGCGGCGTGGAGCAGGCCGAGTTTCTAGTAAACCAGGGCGCTGACCCCAAGAAAGTCATGATAGGGCATGTCAATAATTCCAAGGACGTCAACTATCATAGGTCAATACTTCAAAAGAGTGTCAACATTGCCTTTGACCGATTTGGAATAGCTGGTTTATTGGGCGGTGCCCCTGACGACGTCAGCGTCCAGAATATCGCCACGCTGTGCAAAGAGGGGTATGCTAATAAGATTATGCTGTCTCACGATACTATGAATTTCTGGCTGAGCCGCCCCATCCAAGTATCGGATGCAATTATGAAGATGCTCGCCAATTGGAGGGTCGACCACATATCAGAAGATATTATACCGGCGCTTAAGGCACAGGGCGTGACCGATGACCAGATTAAGACCATGATGGTCGAGAATCCGAAGAACCTGTTTCTTGGGAAATAATAAATAGGCTCCAGTTGCTGATAAACAAAGGGCAGGGGGTTTATTCCCGTGCCCTTTGTTTATGAATTGCTATAGATGGAGTTTCGTGCGTCCTGGAGCTAAGTTAATATTGACTGGAAGCGGGGGAAGTCAATAGAATAAAATATCCCAGAAAGGAGAAGCGAATGCAATATATAACCACCCCGGAGCAGGAGAAATTCCGCCAGAGCATACGTAAGCTAGCAGAGGAAAAGATAGCCCCGCGCTCTGCAGAGATCGACCGCACGGGAGAGTTCCCCTGGGATATTTTTGAGCTGTTCAAGGCTAACAACCTGTTCAGCTTGCATCTACCCAAGGAGTGCGGTGGCACGGATAAAGATATGTTAACCTGCTGCATCTTCAGCGAAGAGATATCCCGCGTTGACCCCAGTTGTTCCAACATCGTTGGTTCGAGCTGGCTTGCCGCTGAACCGATACTCATCGCCGGAAGTCCGGAGCAAAAGTTAAAACACCTGACTCCTTTGGCCAAGGGTGAAGGGACATTTGCTTTCGGGCTCACCGAGCGCAAAGCCGGCTCCGACGCCGCTGCCATGGAGAGCGTGGCCAGATTAGAGGGAAGCAAATACATACTTAACGGTTCCAAATGCTTCATCACCAATGGTAACGTGGCCATCACCTATACTATCTTCGCTAAAACAGACCCGGATAAAGGTGTGCGCGGCATCTCGGCCTTCATCGTCCCCAGAAAAACCCCCGGCTTGTCCATTGGAAAGTTGGAGGACAAGATGGGGATTAGAGGTTCGCAGGTGTCTGAACTCATCTTCGAGAACTGCCCCGTGCCCGCCGAGAACCTGCTGGGTGAGGCGGGCAGAGGCTTCACATATGCCATGATGACGCTGGACCGCACACGGCCGGTGATAGGTGCACAAGCAGTAGGCATTGCACAGGGGGTGCTGGACTATGTGACCAAATATGCCAAGGAAAGAGTCCAGTTCAATGCACCCATCGCCAATCTGCAGGGAGTCCAGTTTATGCTCGCCGATATGGCTATTCAGGTCGAGGCAGCGCGCGCCATTGTCTACCGGGCGGCATCAGCCATCGACAACAAAGTTCCTAATCTTAGCTATATCTCGGCGATATCGAAGACATTTGCTTCTGATGTAGCCATGAGGGTAACCACCGACGCCGTGCAGGTTATGGGCGGCTATGGTTATATAAAGGACCACCCGGTGGAGAGGATGATGCGGGATGCCAAGATAACTCAGATTTACGAGGGCACCAACCAGGTCCAAAGGGTGGTCATCTCGCGTGCCATGCTCGCTTAACGGAGAGCCTTAGTCTTAACTTAGAGCCGCCTTTAGGTGTCAGTATTAGCGGCTGCTGAATTTGATAGCCCGGTCGTAAAGTAGTTCCGTGTAGGCCGGCCCCACCCTGGTAGCTGGCTCTAAATAGGCACGAATCGCCACGAAAGCGGGCTCATCAAGTTCGACTCCATGTGCTTTGGGCCCAGTTGGCACTGCCACACAGTTCTTTTCGGAGCTACAGCTACGCGCAAACTTACACACGTAAAGATATTTAGCCAGCGGGTTGCCGGGTAAATATTCCTCAGCGCTCCCTGTATACTCGGTGCTAAATATACCGGTTACCCCGTTCCAGCCAGCTTGGCCGTAAAAGGAGCAGTTTGAGTACGTAGCCTTTCCGCTGGCAGCATGGTTAACGCCATACACAATAATAAACTCATCAGGGTCATCGCCCAGTGTAAAGGTATCGCTGCGCAGGTAAACCGTGTCGCGGCTTTCTCCGGCCACATACGTCTCTGTCTGTACCGCTTCATAAGACTCAGGAAGCCAGAGAGAAGTTTCCAGCTCGTTCGCTGAAAGGTTGCTGTACTTTGCCAGTATAGCCAGGCGCAGCTCATCTAGTGCCGGCTGTAAATCCACCTCCGTTTTGCCGGTACCCCTGACGCGCAACTCAGGTGCCGGAAACGGGTCGAGTTTTGTCGATGATTCAGGTATGACCCGATAGGCTAACGACACGGCATTTACATATTCCTGCCCCGCTTTTTCGTCGGCAAAGAGCGCCATGCGTTGACCAAAGACAATTGTGTCAAACTCGGGGCCTGTGCCCAGTTTGACCATTGAGCTCGGAATTACGTAAGTGTTTATGATATCCTCGGAATACCCTGCGGCTGTGGCAACGCTGCGTATGCGCTGGTCAGTGTCCTTATCAGCCGTGATGATGATGATAGTATCTTTGTTAAAAGGATTTCCCTTTGCCCCATCAGGGGTACCGGAAGTCTTGATGGTGAGGTTATTTAGCGGGTCATTAAAGCTGGTCCAGACCCATTTACGCTGTTTTTCTTTCTCATAGTATTTATAGAAGATAAAACCGCAGTAGCTGAAGTAGGCGCATTCCGGAGGGGTCTTGGTGACGATAACAAGCGCCTCATCGGGATTTAACTGCCATCCCTGTATCAGCCCGGGAGTACCATATAACACGTTTTCTATCTTCTCTTGGGCGTTAGATATGTCCTTCAGGTCTGTTATGTTCACATTATCTGGAATAGCACCAAATACCCCTCTATAAGGTGCACCAGCGTTATTGCCAGCAGCATTGGCTAATTTCCCCGCTTCATATATTTTAATCAAATCCACATGGACAAATGGCGCCAGTTTCAAAGTAAAGCCGCTCTTCTCTAATGACGAGCGGAAAGTGTCAATGTCACCGCTGGATACAGTGGTGGCACTTCCCGATGGAGCACAGGATATTGCTACGGATATGAGGACTAAGGAAATAATTGAAACTAAGGTAACCGGCAATAATCGTGGCATTTTCTTTACCCTCCTTGCTTTTTCTCTATATTGGTTTCTGATCACCTTATTATGTTTGGATTTTACTTCAGGCGCTCTGCTTAGTCAACATGATAGCGTCTTGACTTTCGTCACGCCGTCGCTTATCGTAGAGCTATGGTACCGATTCGGGAGTCATAGCTTGAGATGAGCGGACGAGATAGTTTCATATTGGAACTTATTTATTTCGCGGTAGGTTGTGCCGCATTAGGAATAGTAATAACCTTTATTATGGTTTATGCCTGCCAGTATTTCGGCATCGATATATACAAGAACTTGTGGCTGCTGCTGGTGCCTCTGTTTTTATCGATTGCCCTGAATATCACCTTTATCGAGCTGTATCGCAAGTACAAGAAGAAATAGACATACCAACCCCATATCCATATCTTCCTGTAATACTCTAATGGCGAAAATTCTGAATAAGACAAAAGTTGCCCTGGTAAGATGCGATACATACGAAGAGGACAAGGTCTTTAAGTCGGTCCAGGAAGGGCTTGGCCTTCTCGGTGGGGTTTCCATTTTCGCAAAAGGCAACGAAAAAATCGTAATGAAACCGAATGTGCTCATTGGCGCCAATCCTGAGAACTGCGTAACTACGCATCCGGCAGTGTTCAAAGCGGTGGGGCAATTGCTCATGGAAGCGGGTGCCAGTGTCTACTATGGCGACTCACCGGCGTTCGGCAAGGCTGAGTTTAATATGAGAATAGCCGGACTGAAGCGGGTCGCGGATGAGTCTGGGTTTCACCTGGCTGATTTTGATGCCGGCAGGCCGGTCAGTCACCCCGATGGTTTACTGGTGAAGAGCTTCGTGATTGCTAACGGAGTTCTGGGCTGTGACGGGTTGGTGAGCCTGCCGAAGCTAAAAACGCACCCTCTTGTCCGGTTTACCGGAGCGGTTAAGAACCAGTTTGGCTGTGTGCCCGGCTTGCTGAAGAGCCAGTACCATGTTAAGTTGCCCGACCCGTACGATTTTGCCACTATGCTTGTTGACTTGAATACTCTGGTCAAACCGCGTCTTTGTGTTATGGATGGCATTATGGCAATGGAAGGCAATGGACCGCGAAGCGGCAAGCCGAGAAATATGAACGTACTGCTATTGTCCACTGACCCCATTGCGCTGGATGCAACTGCTTGCAGGATAATCGACCTCGACCCCGCAGTGGTGCCGACATCGAAACCGGGGGAACAGTCCGGCCTGGGAACATACCATGCTGAGAACATCGAAATAGTCGGAGAAAATATGGAGCAGTTCTTCGATAACAAGTTCGACGTAATTCGGACTCCTCCAATGCCTTGCACCAGTAGCCGATTGAGAACCTTCGTTAAGAATCAAATATGCGACAGGCCGGTTATCGACAAAGCAAAATGCACCAATTGTGGCACCTGTGTTGAGATGTGCCCCGTCAACCCAAAAGCTGTTAACTGGCACACAGGTGATAAATCCAGGCAGCCCACACACAAATACGACCTCTGCATCCGCTGTTACTGCTGCCAGGAAACATGCCCCGAGGGAGCTATTATGCTGGAGAGTCCACTACTGGCTAGATTATTCTCCCGTATTTAATTTTCGGAGTTTAATGGACATACTTGATGGCAGGCATTGCCGGGCGGGGCGTGTTTTGGGGGCAGGTCTCTAATTTATTTGAAGGGGTATTCTTTCCCTTTTTCCTTCCCTATAGCCTGCAGCATCTCTAGTTCGTTGGAGAAGATGGCAGAAGCTTCATCAGGTGTTTTGCTAACCATGGAAATTGACCCTGTGGGACACGTGGATACACAAAGCCCGCAGCCGATGCATTTCGCTCTATTTATGACGGTACGTTCATTTTCAATTCGGATGGCATTTACATTACATCGGTCGATGCAGGTACCACAGGTGGTACAGGTGTCGTCGTCTTTTGTGGCATAGTAGTTTGACCTGACTATGAATCCCGGACTATCGTATTTGGTTATGCTGGCTAAAGCCTTACAGCAGCAGCCGCAGCAGTTGCATATAAATATCTTGTTGCCGGCCTGGTTTGTGGAGAAATGAATCAGGCCAGACTCCTCGGCTTTCAGAAGTATCTTTTTTGCCTCCTCCTTTGAAATCTCCCTGCCGAGTTCATTTTCAATGTAGAAATCCGCTGCCGGCCCGAAGCTCATACAGGCTTCCAGTAGCTTGTCGCACCCCTTTCCCACCATTCGGCTTTCTTTCCGGCAAATGCAGTCGGCAACGGCAAACCTGGTATGTGATTCGATAATCTGCGACACCTGTTCATAGGGCTGAATCTCGGTATTCCCTTGTATCTCTTGCTGAACAGGAATGACGCGGAATCCACCGGTTTTTGTCTTTTGCCATGAAGGCACCATGCCCTCCCGGTAAAATCTTTCGTACAGCTCGATGTTTTCTTTATTCAGCCTATTCAACTGGAACTCCCAGATTCCGACCATCCACGGCATCAGAAAGTAGTACATTTCTTGGTCAGGCGCTCTATAGCGCATTATCAATCCCCTTCTCGACATGCCGTACAGTGTTTCTCCCAGTTCAGTTTCATCCTTACCCGCCCGCTGTGCTATAGTCGGTAACTTTTCCGGGCGGGGTCCCAGGCGCAGCATAATCTCGGCCTCCTCCGGAGTAAACAGATGCTGTAGTACTTCCAGGTCCACGCCGCTTTCGGTTTTAGGGAACCCCTGGGGAAACATGTCCAGTCTCTCGCGAAGTCTCTCATAAACGTCAGACATAGCGGTCTCCTTTAGAAATCGTTCTGATATTCTGCAACCAATTGATAAACCGGCGCCATTTATTGTATCACTTTCTGGCCTGGAGTTGCCTGGCTCTGTACTCGTCCAGCACATTTCTCCCTCTCCCTCGATTGGAGAGGAATTTCTCTACCCAACCTCTCCCTTGACGGGAGAGGATTAAGGTGAGGGTGAATTTTTACATCTTTATCTGTACTTTTGATTTTCAACTTTTAACTTTTATCACCTGCAAATTTACGCACTTAAGAAGGGCTTCCTCTTGCGGGGTAAGTCGGGCTTCCTTCAATATCTGTTTTAATCCACCCTGAGCCAGATAGTCCCTGAAACACTTATGATTATCCCTTCCGGCAACGAATTCCATAGCCCTGATGAGATAAGCGATGGAGTTTTTAGGTAAAGGGGCATGGTAGTCAATGAACATCAAGACGCCTTTCTTTTTCACCACCCTTTTCATCTCGGAAACCGTCCTATTTCGCTCGTCTCTTTCCATCTCGTGCAGGGCAAGTGATATGGAGGCGCCATCGAAGTAACCGTCCGGGAACGGCAGCTCGGTGGCGCTGGCTATGCGGAAGGTGGCCTGCAATCCCCGTCTTTTCTTGTTCCTTTCCGCCAGCTCAATCATGTTGGGGTTCTGGTCTATGCCGGTGGCAATGGCGCCCCTCTGCTCGTAGTGGAAGGCCTGGTCGCCCGTACCGCAGCAGACATCGAGCACCCTGTCGCCAGCCTTCACGCCTGAAAGCTCGATTACACAAACCCTGACGTCTTTAACTATGGGGTCGAACAGTGTCGAGTAGTTGAATAGAAGCACAAGTACGGATTATATCAATTTTTGAATTGGGGGTAACCTCTAATTAAGTGCCACCCACCTACGGGTGACCGTTTGAACTCTGTCTTTTCTGTCATCGCGAGGAGTCCCTCCAGCTTTTCCCTCCGCTCATTCTGAGCCTGTCGAAGAATACTCCGTCATCGCGAGGGGCGCAGCCCCGTGGCGATCTCAGCCATGTCGCCGTAATCGTAGAAAATCACCGTAATCGAAAACCTATTTTTAATTTTTTACTTGTACTTTTGACTTTTGGCTTTTAACTTTTAACTTTCGTTGGTGGGAATATCCCACTTGACATATTGTCCCACTTATGGTACGATATTGCTGCGATGGCTACAATAATAAGAGATACAGATTTCGAAAAGGTAGCTGATAGCGTGAAACCGGATGCTAAAAGGCGCGTAGTCCTGCAAAAGGTTCAAGTACAGGAAGGCGTCAGCTATCATATATACCGCAACAGCCTGGGGCAAATTTTACTGGACCCGCAGGTAACCATCCCTGCTTCAGAAATATGGCTATTCAACAATCCGAAGGCTCTGGCATCGGTCAGGCGGGGACTTTCCGATGCTGCAGAAGGCAGGGTGTCAAAAGTCGACCTTAAATCTCTATAAGGTCACGCGCTTTTGTTTGAATTACAATGGACAGCGGAGGCAAGTAAAGCCTACAATTTGCTAAAAAGTGCTGCTTCCCAGAGAAAACGTTACCAAGCTGTCAAAAAGACCATCAAGTTCCTGGCAATGAATCCTCGGCATCCTAGCCTCCAGACCCATGAATATATGAGCTTAAAGGGCCCGAACGGGGAGAAGGTTTTTGAAGCCTATGCCGAGCAGAGCACGCCCGCAGCCTATAGAGTCTTCTGGTATTACGGTCCTTCTAAGGATGTAATCACGATTTTTGCCATTACTTCTCACCCTTAGTCACAGCCTTGGCAGAGTGGCTCAAACCCTCAACCGATTGTGTATCAGACAACCACTCTCCAATTGAGCTACCGTTGTAATAATGTCAGGAACTAGTGGGTATGCTGCGCTGATGAGGGCGAATAGGTATTGCTAGGCAGCGGATTGCTCTGATGCGGTGGAGGTGCATAATCAGACAGCAGTCTAGGCTGAGTTGTAGTTGTTGTATTTAAATAGCCAGAAACCACCTAAACAGAAGAGCAGCAAAAGCTCATTGGGTGACTCTGGTTGTTTATTTTGCCATTAAAATTATTTCAAACCTTGCCCCTGTAATCCATCAAAGCTGGGTATCTCACCCTTGATTTTTAAGCGACTTTAGGTCTAGATAAGAAGCTCCTTGTTTAGTTATTATCTCTTGACGTTCCCTTACAAATTGCTTGAACTCATCATGGCTAAGCGGCTGACCTCTGATGAATTTTTCTGAATATATTTTAGGAATCAGGTGATCGCTCAGTGCATCCTCAGTAATATTAAACTGTGGCACGTATTCCCAAGGTGGCATTTTCTTGAGTTTTCGAACATTTGTCTCGCCACATAGGCGAGTCAGGTTGCCTGTCTTTTCACAGTCCTCAAATCCATGCCTCTTGCCCCAATCTTTAGGAAGAATATGGTGCCACTGGGATTCAAGAGTGCCTGATGTTTGTGTCAGTGCAGGAAGACTAATATTCTGTAGCCAATCTCTTGCCCCGGACGACCAAAGAAGAATATGTAGTAACAGTGCTTGCGGTGAATTGTCCCTAAAAGGATCATCAAGCTTTTTCCGAAGTTCTTCTTCGGTCCAATCAATGTCTATCAGTAGGTTTTGGAGGACTTCGTTAAGGCTGGAAGCTTCGTAGACATTGCGACCGTCATACGTAAGCTGTTCAAGTGGTGCATCGCTATAACGGGCGGCTAGATTTGCAAGAATGAACCATCTTAACACACGCTTGAAGTCATAGTTAGAAGTACGCATGAATTTAGAATGTATAGAAAGTAGCATTATCATTGTGTAGGTAGATGGAATCATATCTACGTCAGTAATACCTTCTTCCCAAAGACGTAGTATGCAATCTTGGATGGCGTCCTTCATTGCTGGCCAAATTTGTACAACCTTTTCCTTCCACATTTCGGGTATGGTAGCCTGTCCTACTCTAGCCTTACCCTCGGCAAGGATTGTCGCCACTTGCAGCACTTGAGCCGGATCCAATTCCCAATCTTCTTTCAACGCGTCTAGAAAGGCGTAGAATTTATCACGTACCCACGTACGATTATATTGTGCAACATAGGAAAGCATAATTTGAGGTTCTTTTATTTTCGTGCCTTTTTGGTTAATGCGCCTATAGAGTTCCGCAACATCTTCTACTTTTTTGTCGTCCCCTATTTCTGCAACTGGAATGCTTCGTTTCATTAATGGTAAGGCATCAACTGCGAGGTCACACGCAGGCTTACTTTGTCTGATGTTAAACTCTTGGCACCTTTCCTCGACATAGTCGTGAGTTTCACTTGCACTCTTATATAGTAGTTCATCCAACGGTATCCGCACCCTTGCCTTCTTAACAAGGCGACCAATCAAGGCCTCACCATTTTCTTGAATATTAAGATATATACGTCTTGCGTGAAATATCTCACCCCATTCACGGTTGTTCATCCAATATGGTTTCTTTCCTGCTAAGATACAGAGACTTGTTATTCGTTGCTGACCGTCTACCATCCACTGAGGTTTACTGCCTGTAGGAGTAATACCCTTGGGTTCGTTATACTGGCTCGTCTTCCAGGCTGAAAGGATTCCGATTGGCAAATCCTTCAACAGGGAGTCACAAAGCATAGCTACTTGTTCGTATTTCCACTCAAACTGCCGCTGAAACTCTGGTATATTGTAGTCCCCAGCTGCCACTTCGCGTACTAAATCTTGTACTTCAACCTCTCTCATCTAAAGTGCCTCCTGTTAGTTATTTGGCCGCTTGTTCGCCCAACCAAGTAATAATTTTCGAGATCTCTGGACCTACTACTGTGCTCATTTCTCCAGGATCAACGCCTATCCTCGCCGTCTCTTCTTCTCAAAGCAGAATATGTTTTGCCAGCAGTTTCACCCCCGCTCTAGGTTGACCTGCCCCACGAAAACTGGTCCAGCCCTAGGGTTCACTCCGCTATATCGTTCTGTTTAGCAGTTCCACCAGTAGTCCCAAACTTGGTTTTGATAGTACTTCAGACCCCGATCTCTCGAAATACTAGGTAAACTCCAAAAATTTTCTGATGGTTCTAGTGTATTTTTGTTTACAACGATTGACGTCAGGAAACCACGACCTTGGGCATGCTCATACTCGGATATCTCCTCAAGCACTCGTCCCATTTGTTTTCCGCGAGCAACATGAAAATCGCCCATTATCTCCCCATAGGTAATCAAACCCCGATGCTTTGCCACCCATATAATTCGTTCTTGAATATCATCTCTCATACCCTTCCCTCCTCAACGCAGTGATTCTAGTTAGCTTTAATTATATACCCATTCCCTGAGTTATTGTACCACTTCTTATGTTATAAGCGGCATAGTTTCAGGGGAAGGGCAGCTCTAGATGATGCCGCAAAGCTTTGCCGGCAGGGGCAGGAATTTCATTAACCTGGACTATGATTATTAGAGTATTGGCTTGTGGCTAATGCTCGAGTTCGCTTGAAATATTGTATTCGGGTTCGAGAACGCAGATAGCGTAATGTTCCAGAAGCGCGCGCCTTTTCCAGGGCTGCTTTCTTTGTTTTTCATCGAGCACGACCAGGTGCCTTACAGTGCAGTTGGCGGATAGGTATTTCTGGGCTTCATTCCAGTCGGCACAATGCTTGCTGTCAATCAGCCCTTTCTGAATCGGTGGGATGCTGGAGCCGAACAGCCTGTTTTGGCGCTGGGCATGCTGCCGGATTTTTTTCTGTATGTCCAGAGATTTACCGGCATAGATGTATTTCTTTTGCTTCCTATCGTAGACCAGATAGACTCCCGGTTTGTTGGGAAGATGCAGGCAAGCATGGTCGTAGTCTAACTCCTCCGACTTGAGCAACCTGCCGAGCAGGTGAATGACCTCGTCACCGGGTTTTAAAGTCAGGCTCTCCTTGCTTATCATCAAGCCTTTAACCCAGGCATCCAGCCCGTCACTGTAGCCACCTATTCGCGTGCCATTGCAATTAGTCGTGTGTCCCCAGCAGCACGGATAAATACGGGCAAACTCCTGCCCGCGTTGTTTGACTGCAATGAACCTCGGGTCCTGGCCTTCCGGAGTCCTTTTACGCCGGGAAGCCAGCGCAATAAACTTGTGGCCGTCTGGCGTTACCATCTGCTGTTCGCCGGCATCATCCAGGCGCTGCCAGACAATATCAAACCGGCTCTGAAGTAGCTTTTGACTTCGATGCTTTGCGCCCATGGCATTAGCCTCCGACTTCAAGAGAGTTGGTCTGGTTACGATTATACATCTACATATCTCGGAATGGAATACCCCGAGCGAAAATTTTGGCAATTTCTGTGGAACAGGTCAAACGGGGGAAGCCAGGTCTTCGTTCAATAGGTGCTGGATAGGGCGGGTGTCCAGGTGGTTTAGGCAGGGACTTTATCACAAGCCGGCTCGGTTTTTGTTCGGGCCCGGAGAGAAATATCTAAGTCAAGAGCGTCAGCTACTTTGAAAAGTGTGCTGAGTGTAGTATTGTAATCACCCTTTTCCAATCTGGATATGGCAGGTTGTTTTGTCCCAACAATCTCAGCAAGTTGTTTTTGGCTAATTTGCAGTTGGTTTCTGCGTTCTATCAAGCTCCGTATCATGTCATATTTAGGCTGCAAAGCTTCGTATTCTTGGCGAATTCCTGGCTTTTTAAGTAACTCCGCCTCGAATTCTTCATATCTTGTAGCTTTTTTGTTTGCCATTTTACTGCCTTCTAATTTGGATTGTTCGTATTATATAACACATATGTTATATTGTCAAGACTGCAATTTGTAGTTATTCATTCTCTGAATAGCTAAATTTTTGTCGGCTTCTGATATTTTGTCTTCTTTTTTTACAACACCGTGTAGCAGTATGAACTTGCGTCCTGGATGGGCAAAGAAGAAAATACGATATATGTCCGAACCGTGTTTAATTCTAAGTTCCCTGATACCAGACCTACCTATCTTTCTTACATAAGGCATGCCAAGCGTGACGTTAAATTGCCTCAATAATTTGAATACGTGCAAAATTTCTGCTATTGCACCGTCAGATTGCTCTAAAATGAAATCTTTTACAGGTTCATTGCCTTTCTCATCAATATAGAAAACAATCTGCCAATCCATACTGCGCATTATACAATATCTATATTTTGAGAGCGTCTCCAGACGATGCCGGTTAGCTTTACCGGGGCAAGGTCTTTGTTCGGTAGTTGCTGGATAGGGCAGGTGTCAAGACATTGACCTGCTGGGCGCGGTTGTGAAAATCCTTACCAGACAAACGGTATTAGCCGATATTTTACTTTCTGCATGTAATCTTTATAACCTGGCAGTTCTTTCGCCAGCACCTGTTCCTCATTGAATATTCTGAGAATGATTAAAACAGGTAGTGGTATGAAGGCAATGATTGCCCAGAAAGAGCCAAGCGCAATCGGGCTGAGAAGATACATCAATAATGCCCCCAGGTACATCGGATGGCGAACAATGGAATAAGGGCCGGTGGATATCACTTTCTGGCCCTTTTCCACTTCGATAATTCGGGAAGCATAGGTGTTTTCTTTCATTACGAGAAAGAAAATAAAATATCCCGCCAGAACTATAATGTCGGCGATGATAACGACAGGCAGCGGCACGTATGACCAGTTAAAGCGATGGTCTAATCCGGGAATAATGAAAGCCAGAACGAAGACGAATATCGACAGTTTAACGATTAACTTCTGGGGCTGCTCCTTTTCTCGCATTCTCGTGCGGCGTTCCAGCAGCTCTGGATTGTTCTTAAGTAAATATATGAAGACGAAAAGAATTGGGATAAAGGTTATTCCACAGTAAACCCAAGCTTCCCAGTACCGGATTGTGCCCGCGGGGAGGAAAAACAGCAGACCGAAGACAATAATTGCCAGTAAGTACCGAAGAACGGCGGCGTTGATCATTCTTTTGTAATCGCTGTTGGAAATTTTAGGCATTCCTTTTTTTCTTGCCTTCCTCGGTAGCGTTCACCTGTTTTGCTTCACCGGGCGAATGAAATATCTCTCTGATTTTTACAAGCAGGTTCATATCTCCTTCAGCCCGGTAAAGTCCATTTATAAAAGCCATGCCCGGATTTATCTCCCGCCGCGCCACCTTCAGCCACACATCGGCCGGAGAGTAGATGGTCAGGGTTGGAGAAGCAGCTTCACCTTCACGTGCCGTGCATTGCCCCTTTGAAACGGACAGCACCATTTTTCCTCCACCCTCTCCAGAAAGGTCGAATTGTATATCTGCTTCGAGACCTCCGGCTACTACGGGGTCGAAGCCCAAAGGCATCCGCTCAATGAGTTCTTTGGCCGTGGCAGGGAATAGCGATTGGTCAAGCGGCTGTGACATGTACTGTCGTTTCAGGTAATAACCGGGATAAAACCGGCTAACCGGAATAGCGATGCTCAAAACGATGGCCAGTGGAATGATTATGGAAAACAGCGGCTTTCCATGTCCAAGCCAGCTTGACAGGAAACAGAGGAACAAGATGCCACTCCAAAAATACGTGAGATGGACATTAATTGTCCTAAACTGGGGTGTTTCCCAGGCCCGCTCTGCGATAATCCGCTTGGCAACAGCGTAGGTAAAGGGGTCGTAGCCAAAAAGCTGCGGTATAAGCGCTGTCAAAAAGAGAATAAAATAGAGAATCGCTATTGAATTATCAACGAAGAAAGAGGAGATATCAGTCGGGGCTAAATAAACCCATGCCGTCCCAAAGGCAAGATATCCAAGGAAAGCCCATTCAAGATAGCTCGTATGCTTGACAAGTCTTTTCGCCAGAATAAAGTGAATTACGGCAAGGGTCAGACCCACAACCGTAGCCAGTCTGGCTTGGGCTAAATTAGCTTCGCCTACCCTGGCGATAACTTTGAATACGATAACCGGGATAAAGGATGTGGCAAGAATGATTATGTTTAGCTTCATCCCTCTAAGCTCCTTTATTTATTAGTGACCATTTTCAACATACCTGCTGCCTGCGTTCAATAGGTACTGGACAGGGCAGGTGTCCAGGCGGTGAAGTCCTCGAGATGCCTGCCGCTTTTATCCAGGCATTGGCCTGTGAACTCGTACACGGGCACGGCGTAGGCCTGTTTTTCAGAGGGCGGGTCTAGCCAGTATTTGAGCTGAACGTCCTCAACGACCACCTGCTGGCAGTCGAGAGGAATGTCCAGGCTGCCTTTGCCCTGGATAAGTTCCTGGTAGGCTTGCTTCTCGGATATGATGTTTTCTGTGGTGCGCGGAGTCATCTGCCGCCACGACCAGATAAGCCCGACAACCTCGCCGTTATCGCCGACGCTGACCTCGATCTTCGAGCCGGGACCTGTAGTCCAGGTGTGGTCAATCTGGTACGGGAAACTGATTAGCCAGTAGGCAGGAGCCAGAGGCGCGGTTGGTGCGGATGGTGCCGGTGATTTCCATGGCCAGGATGGTGCGGACGGTGCTGCGGCGGGTGGTGCTTCTGCGGCATATTCCCGGCTGACGGAATAGCCGCCGGCGATTACGGTTGTCTCGTCCTTTATCTTAGCCAGACTCTGGTAGCCGGATGGCAGCAAGTCCGCCTGCTCCAGGAAGTCATAGGCTATCTGCTCCGCTTCTGGCTGCGACGGAAGTTCAACTGCGTGGGATGGATACAGCTTATCGGGCTCCACGTAGCCGTACTCGATAGCTCCGGAAGCAGTCCAGACGATAAACTTTCTCATCTCGTCGCCTTCGCCGTCGAACATGGCAATCTTGTCTCCACCGTCAATAAATCTGGCTTCTCCGCTGAATCCAAGCCTTCTGCCCAGCTCGGTAACGGACTCAGTTGTTACATCGGTGCTTTGTACCTTATAGACCGGTACCTGGCCGGGTTTGGTTGACAGCGACGTTTTGGCGATGAACGCCATATATTCCGGAGTGACATTTGAAGGCAAGTTAACTGAGTAATCACGCTCAGTCAGCGAGGGTGTGGGTGCGGAGACCGGCGCCTGACCATATCTGCCGGTGTACCAGACAGTGCCGACGAATATGAGCAGCACCACCAGCACAGTGCTGGTAACAGCGATTAAGGCTGGCCTCTGAGGAAACAGGTTTGCCGTCCATTCTCGGAATCCCTGTCTCTTTGCCGGGGTGGCTGCTGCTTCTGCCTCGGCTATTTTATGGAGCAATCTGTCCCTGAGGTCAGCCCTGAAATCGGCTGAAGGCTCATCGCGGTAAGCAAGCATCTTCCGGGCGAGCTCGAGGGCTGAGCGCAGGTCATCGCTGACGTCGTCGCCGAGGCTTATCTCCTCTCCCGCCAGCAATTTGTCCAGATATTCGATGAACTGTTTCTCGGTGTATTTAGCTTTTTTCATTCGACCAGTCCTTAAAGCAATTCCTCAGCTTGCAGATGGCACGGAAGAGTATGGTGCCGACATTATTCTCGGATAGCCCGAGCACAGAGGCAATCTGGCGATTGTTTAGCTCAGCACCGAACTTGAGCGATATGATTTCCTGCTCTCGCTGAGGCAGTATCGCCAGGCAGACCCGCAGCCGCTCATACTCCTCTCTCCTCTCTGCCTCTTCCTGCGGAGGAGGGTCTGCGGACTCAATCCCAACGGCGTACTCCAGCGGCATGGTATTCCTTTTGGATGATTTTCGGAAGTAGTCCGTGACCGTATTTCTGGCGATGGTCAGCAGCCAAGTCTGCGGTGCCGCCTTCTCTCTGTCATACCTGTGGAAGGCAGCCAGGGCTTTTTCAAAGACAAGTGATGTCAAGTCCTCTGCCTCATTTCGATTGCCTACTCGATAGTTTATATAGCGAAAAACGTAAGTCATGTGCTCTTCGTAAAGCGCGGTAAAGCTTATGGCGGTGCCATGATGGGCAAGATTGTTCTTTGCCAAGGTGTTTTCTCGATTCAGGATTCCGTTGTAACATTGTAGCATGTTCGGTATTTCAATCAACCCATTTTTCCTATTTACAACATGACTTCTCCTGTTAATCGTATTATCCAGCTCCTGCCCACCCCTTATTCCGAGAAACAGGGCGGGCAGGAGCTTACGAATGGAGGACTTAGTCCCCGTATCCAATCAACGATTCGATTATATCGAGTTCTTGCTCCAGCGTGGTATCGCCGATTTCGTCCATCTCATCGGCAAAGTAGTCGCTGAACTCCTGGAACAGGGCACGATACTCTCTTGATACCATTAACGGTAGTGACTGGCGTTCCCAGTTGCCCAGTGGTGACGGCGGCACGACGATGCCACGTTCCGGATTGACCATCGGCTCCCAGGGACGGCTCCAGTGGGCATGTTCCCGCTCATCGATGAGCCAGTCTTTCATCAGGTCTGCGTACCTGGCAAGCAGTATGCCCTTGCGTATGCCGCTGTTTTCGAAGTATTCCGGCCGCTCATCATCTAGATAGACCTTGGCTGTGCTGTCATCTTCTTTGCCAGCTCTATCTTCATAGCTTACGCTGAGCCTGATGCTGCCACTGTCATCCCCTCTATTCTTTAGTTTCAATAGTATCAGGCCGCCTTTGGTCTCACCGTCCTCCTTTTTGGAGGGGAAGAGGGTATTCACCTTCATCAGCTCACCGGTTGCCTTATCAGCTTCGGGGCTGCCGTAGACCATTTCAATATCCCAGTCTTTGGCTTCCAGTGTGAGCCGCAGGTCAAAGACGAGTGGCGTTACCATATAGTCGAACTCCTCGCCCATCCGTTCCATGAAATCGCCGGGTGAATGCACGGAATAGTAGTTGGCACCTCTGGTCTTGGTGATGGACTCGATGAGTTCGGTATTGAAATCGACGCCGATGCCGATGAACGTGGTGTAGATATTGTTGCCGGCATTATTCTTAAGCAGACGGAGCAGGCTGTAGGCTCCCGTTTCTCCTGTGTTGGGCATGGCATCGGTCAGAAAGATGATGCGGTTTTCATACTCGTAGGGGTCATAATCGCTGTATTTTTCCAGAAGGTCGGTGGCGAGTTTCATCCCGTCGGCGAGATTGGTGCTGCCATCAGCCCTTATTTCAAATATGTTGTCCTCGACTTCGTCCATGTCTGTATGTCGTACCTGCGTCATTCGCTGAAGCAGGTGCGCCCGCTGATTATAAAGCACTATACCGAAACGGTCATCATTGTTAAGCTGGTCGAGAACATCGATGACGGCATCCTTGGCGACCTCGATTTTTTGTGTGTTCCGTTCCTTCCAATCGAGTTCCACCTGATTTCCGAACTGGTCATAGTAATATTGATTGAATGGGGATGACATGGAACCGGAGATATCGAGGACGATGACGAGGTTCAGCTTCTTGCGCTCGAAGTCACGTTCCTCCATTCCCGAGTTCAGGCCTACGGAGAGGTAGTACTCTGTCTTGTTAGAGAAGGGGTCTCTGGTAACTGCGTAGCTGTACGAGGGGCAAAAAAGCTTGTTACATGATTTTGTCTGGCCGGTATCGAAGTAGTACTCGTAGAATAGTCCTTCATAGGTCATGTCTGTGGGCAGTGGCAGGTAGCCATTCTTGATGTTGGCTCGGAAGTTATCAATGCCCTTGGCGCCGCCTACCGCCAGGCCTATGGTGTCTGAATCGCGCCATGATTCCGCGACGTTTGGTTTCTGTGCTCCTTTAGCCCAGGGTGGGGCGAATGAGGGTGGTGCCAGCAATGGCGCGGGAGCGGATTCAAATGGGGTAGTTGGTATTTGCGCCGCAGGCGGGGCGATTTCTTGCGACGTGTCCGGAGCTTCTGCTTCTTTTGTGGCGCAGGCTGAAACAAGCGCCGTCGCCAGTAGCATGAGGATCAGAATAACCGGCAAAATCCGATTAGTAAGTGAATGTGAGCCTTTCATGGCGAACCTCCTTTTATCCGTTTTTCTATAGTAATATACGGATAACCCGGAGAAGTATTACAGGGGGTAGTGTGCTGGTGGGCTGGCTATAACAGGCAGAGCTTTCGGTTTAAAACCTGTTTAGCAGGTCTTCCAGGAAATGCCAGATTTCGGAGAGGTGCGTGAGGATAAAAATCACGAGTATTATACCTAAAATAGTTAGTGCGCAGCCGAACCATCTCATGCCTTTTGCTCTTGCCCTTTCTTAATAGTCAGGTCTGTGCCCCGCCCCGGGCTATTGTACCACTTTCAAATTTATCGTTACCAAAGGTTCTTTTATTTTTTATGTATAACGTAAATGTCCGCCTCCAGCATTGCTCCATCTTTGTAAAAGTGATGGCTGAAATAGATATTTCCTTCATTGTCAACGGATGATTCGCCGGCAAACTGTGAAACGATTAATTCCGGCTCCTGCCATTCGTTATTTACTCTCTTTGACCTGAAGATAGCCGGTGAGCCCATGTAGGTTCTCGTGAACCAGAGTTCATTGCCATCCTGTGTTAAAGACGGCCAGCCATCCGTTTCAGGGCTGTTGACTATGCCTATATTCTGTGGGGGAAGCCATTCGCCATTTTCTTTCTTCGAGACCCAGATATCGTATTGTCCTTTGCCTCCGGCTCTTGGGGAATGGAAATAAAGCTCATTGCCGTCCGCGGTAATATGAAGTTCTCCAACTTCATAATCAGGGTCAAAATCTGCGTTTGTCCAGTTTTTCCATTTCCCGTCTATATAATCGGCTGTGAACCAGTGTAAACCTGTGTACCCCTCTCTGGCGGTGCAAAACCACATTTTATTATCTTGCACAAACTCACATCCATCAAGGGCTAGCTTGCCCGTGTCCTGGAGCCATACTCTTGTGGGTTTTTGCCATTGCCCGTTAACTTTTTTAGACACATAAATACCGGTGACGTCGTCGATAACCTGTTTTTGCGGTGGTATCTGTGGGTCCGGAGTAAACCATACATAGAATGTGTTTCCATCCGGCATCATAAATCCGGAATCTTCGGCACCTGCCGTGTTTATGGGATAAGGCATAGGGACAGGTTGTTCGTACTCGTCGGAATGCAATACTGGTGGATAAATGTCGGTTTCTGGTGTCATTTTTGCCTGGCTCGCAGGTATTTTGCTTTCCCTGTCGATATTGGGATATTCAACGACAGGGCGTTTAGCAGGAGGCGGTTTCGCAGCAGGTTGGGTGGCAGGCGCACCAGTATTTTCGGCAGCGCACCCGCTGAGCAGAAAAAGCCCGATAACCGTGAATATCGAAATGGACAATAATTTTACTTTCATAATTTTACCTCCTTTTCGTTTTTTGGTGAGGGTAAGCTATCTGTTTATATCCTGGCGTATCTCGTCTATGCGTTTTATTGTCTCTTTAGCCTTTTGAATCAAGGCAGGGTCTTTTGACAACTCCGTGGCTTTATTGTAGCTAGCGATAGCCAGGCCCCATTCTTTTTCCTCCGTAGAGAGGCTGCCTGAATCAGCGGATGGTGGAGCCTGTGCCGTGCCGAGCTCTATTATTTTACTGTAGTCTGCGATAGCGGGGTCCCATTTTGCTTTCATGCCCAAGGCCCAGCTTTTGTTGTAACGCGACCTGTCAAGCTTTGGGTCTATAGCGATTGCTGTCTCGTAATCTGCGATCGCATGTGCCCACTGTGCCTTTTTGGCATGAGCAAAGCCCACGTTGCAATATGCCTCTGCCGGGTCTGGGTCTTGCGTCATTGCTTTTGTCAGGTCAGGAATGACTGCCAGCTCCCATTGCGGCTGCTTGACATAAAGCCAACCTCTACCTTTGAATGCCATTGCCAGGCCAACGTCGCTCTCGAAGAGAACGAACATACGGTTGTAAGACTCAAAATTCCATTGTGCCTTAATGATATAAGCCCAGCCACGGCCGTTATATGCCCTGACCAGGCTGGGGTCGAGCTCAGCGGCCTTGCTGAAATCTGAAATGGCTGCATCGTAGGCTCCGTTAGACAACTGTGCCCAACCTCGACTGTAATACGCGGCGGTATATTCGGGGTCCAACTTGACTGCCTTGGTATAGTCGGCTACTGCCATAAGGCTTTTATCCTTGAAGTAATAAGCTTGACCGCGAGCCAGGTAAGCGTTAGCAAGATTGGGGTCTAACTCTATGGCCGCGGTATATTCACTGATGGCTTCATCATAGCGTCCCTCGTTGCTAAGCGCATCACCTTTCTGGACTAGCTGCGCTGCCTGGTCTGCGGTATTATCTGGCTCTGGCATCCTGAGGCAAGCGGCGAGCAGCAATAGAATAGCGCAAGCAAGTAGAACTCCGATGGACTTATTTATCATGCTTTATTTGCTCCTGACGTAGTTTGGTTAAAATGTATCGAGACATTATACCTGGCCAATATGAATAATAAAATAGCCACCGTTTGGGGTGGTGAAAGCACAGCTTTAGTAGGGGATTCATTCAGGCTGTTGATGTGCTGAAAAGCATCTATTGTCCTTTTATTTTTTCGGGGAACTGTTTGCTGAATTTATCCAGTTTGGGAATAATCACCATGCGGCAATATGATTGTGCCGGGTTTCGATTGAAGTATTCCTGGTGATAATCCTCAGCCGGATAGAATGTCTGAAATGGTGTGACCTCGGTTACGATAGGCGATTTCCAGACATGCGCAGTATTTAGTTCCTGAATAACTTGCTCGGCTACAGCTTTTTGTTCCTCGTTGTGATAAAAGATTGCTGAGCGATACTGAGTGCCGACATCGGCTCCTTGCCTGTTTAGTGTAGTGGGGTCATGTATGGCAAAGAAAATCTGCAGGATTTGCTGGAAGGAGATTTTGTCGGGGTCGAATGTTAATTGCACTGCTTCGGCGTGTCCTGTTGTTCCGGTACAGACTTGGCCGTAAGAGGGGTTTATAGTCGTGCCGCCGGAATATCCGGATACCACATTCTCTATACCTTCAATTTCATTGAAAACTGCCTCCATACACCAGAAACAGCCTCCGGCGAGCGTTGCCACTTCCTTGCCAGCAGTCTGATTGATTCGTTCTGGCTCTATGCCCATGGCTACTTTTCTTTGGCGAAGTTGAGGGCTGCCGAGTTAATGCAGTAGCGCTTGCCTGTTGGTGGTGGGCCGTCATCGAAAACATGACCCAGGTGGGCATCGCACCTGACGCAGAGCACTTCGCTTCTGCGCATACCGAAGCTCTTATCTTCTTCCAGTGTGATATTAAAATCCGAAACAGGCTCGTAGTAGCTGGGCCACCCCGTTCCGGAATTAAATTTGGTTGTTGTCCTGAAAAGGTCTGTGTCGCAGCGCACACACTGATATATGCCGGGCTCCTTGATGTTATCGAAGGTGCAGGTGAACGGTTGCTCCGTACCCTTATTGGTGGTGATTTGATATTGCTCGGGCGTCAATATCTGTTTCCACTCTGCATTCGTCTTGCGAATCTTATCGACGTACAGTACTTTGTTTTGGCGGCTATCAAATATCTTTACTTTTTCCATCGTCAAATATAACCGTAGTAACCTAGCAGTCCTACTATAATCAGCACCCATCCGAGAATGAATACAAACGGCGCCAGAAAGCCGGCGATACCCCAGTACATCCAGATGCGCTGTCTGCGGCGAAACTGTTCTATGCTGTCCCATTTTTTGCACTGCCACGCCCATTCGTTGCCTTTAATTCCAAGGATGACCATCATGGCCAGTCCCACAAGTGGAATAGGTATTAAGGCCAGAAATGACAGCCATACCCGGTTACCTATGCCCCATATCCAGGTGAGAAAGAAAGCGCCCCAGTTCCAGCCTGTGATTTCCGGCGGCACGGCGGCTGAAAGACCCTGCCCGGATGTATTTTCAGTAGCCGGATCGCTTTTAGTATTGGTCAAATTTTGCTGCATGATGACAGTATTATACCTGAATTACTAAAGGGGGCATTCTTCAATGAAAATGGGGAAATGGACTACAAGGCTGGAGTTATACCGGCGATTCAAAGAAAGCTGCTCTGCAAAGAGCTCAACCGGCAAGGCAAGACCTCTTTGCTATTTCTTAATAACCTCGATTTCCCTACCTAGAGAATCTGCGAACTCTATGGTCACATTGTTAACCGTTGGGTCATCGGTGGTTTGAATATCAACGTTAAAGACTTGCCCTGGCAAGGCTGGGCCATGATATACATATACCGCGTATTTCACAAGGGTGTTGTCGTTCCAACAGTTCATGGTGCATATCATGCCTCTCAAGCTTCCGCGGCTGTTATTTTGTACCGTGCCTTTGATGAAGAGATGTTTTTCGTCGGTTACTGGCCCTAGGCCGAGGTCCACGTTTTCAGTCCTTCTTCCCCATTCAAGCGATTGCAGTTTCAGTGAATATGGCGATTTTTCTTGGAGTGTGATGAAAGTATTGTCCGTTGACGAGGCTTCATTTCCAGCCTTGTCCTTCGACTTTACCCGATAGTGATAGATGGTATTGGGCTCGAGGCCGCTCAAGGTGATGCTATGGTTGGTGGTCAGCTCATCAGAAGTGGCGGTTAAGCTGTATTCTGTGGTCTTGCCATACTCAACCTGGCTGCTGCTCGGCTTATTTGTTACCCAGGTAATGACAGCCCCCGCCTCAGTTTCAGATGACGTCGATACGTTTTTGATTACTGGTGGTGCGGTATCGGGGGCTGGGGGTGGTGGAGGATTGACATAAACAACCACGGACTTGCTGACAGTACCCCCGGCATTGGTGGCAGTCAAAGTACAAGCGATGGTTTTGGTTGGTGATAACTCCTTTGACCCAGTAGCAGCAACTGCCCCTATACCTTTGTCTATAGTTATGCTGGCAGCATCTTTAATGTCCCATTGTAAGGTGGTTGACTGGCCGGGATTGATCTCTGATGGGTTGGCATTGAAGAGAGTAATAGCTGGTGGCTCTGGTCGAATTGGGATAATGGCGCAAGCTGATAAGAGAGCCAAGCTACAAAGTGAAGAGAAATACCAGATGGGCTTAATTTTCGCCCTAGCCACCCGTAAACTCCAATTTGTTTGATTATACACTTAAATTAAAGCAAAAGGTAATGTCTATGGGTTTCCATACCTTACTGCTCTTCGGGACTTTGCGAACTTAATTGCCAGTTGGCTAACTCGATTGCCACCTGTTCGGCCTGCTGTATATTATGGATCAGTTCAGCATGTAGTTGGGTATATTTATCAGATTTAGCCAGGAACTTATTAAGATACTTTTGTTTTATCTTTTCATCGGAATCGGTGAGATAGGTCAGCAGTTGAGGGAAGGTATAATCTGCGGCAATGGTCTCATTCCTCAAGACCAGATATTCAGCTCCTAGTAATGCTGATTGCAGTTGACCACACAAATCTTGCCACTGGGTTAGTGTAAGTTGTTCCGCCTGTGGCTTAAATGCTTGTGATTCATTATAGGGGCTGCGTGAACAAACCTCTGTGGCGAGCTTCAAACAATTATTACATTGTAGCGAATACGTCTTGGCTACCTGCGGGGATGGCAATCGTTCGACCAGAGAGACCCAGCGTCCCGTAGCTTCCCCAATGAGCGAGTTTTTCTCAGCTATGGGCAGGCTCCCCACCGGACACACTCCTGTTGTGGGACATACTATACCGACATTGGAGAATTCATTCCACTTGAAATCCTCAAGGTCTGAAGCGATGGCCTGTGCTTGCTCGATGTATTTATTTATCTTGTGGCAGAGGTCAAAGAACTCTTTCTCTGCCTGACCCTCACGCTGATTGCAAGCCATGAATGACAGAACAATCAGGGTACCAGCTAAGATAGGATACCACTTAGGTTGCATCTTTATAATTCTACCATTTTAGGCGCTGAGGCCTAAACCAATGCCTGCTCTATTTCGTTCTATATTTAGAAATCAAAAGTGGGGGTGGCACATGACCATGAACAAAGAGCTTATCGCTATACTTGGCAGTTTCCTGTTTGTGTGTCTGGTTTTCTTTTTCTGTGCCTGGTATCTATTTTAGATAGAGAGTATCTCTTGACTGTATGTATAACTGTATCTTTTTATGGGGGGTAATGTAGCATGGATAATATTGTATGTGAACAGCCAGTAATATGGCAACCAAAGGAAATAGTTGATTTGGGTAATGGCCGCAGAATAGGGATAACAAGTGATGATGGTTATTATTTAGTCTTGTTGCCAAGTTACAAAGGATCTTGGAAACCTACTAATTGGATCCCTGCTAAGGCAGCAAAACGATTAGGTGAACTAGCTGCTATCCAAATTGCAATAGGTAACTCGTTTAGCTAATAAATCAGTTCTATTGTGGGCGCGAGGCTTTAGTGTCGCTCTGTGCGAGGCTAAAGCCTCGATACTATATTGATGAATAATCTTCCGCCTCTCACCCTTCATGTCATCTAGGAATCCCCTACACTGTCCCTCGAGCTTGGACTTTTGTGCGGTAATAATATCTTGTCCTTTCAGTCACTGAAGCTGAAAGGCGGGTAGCGGTCGGTGGTCAACAGGAAAGCGTAGACAGATACCCTCAATGACCACCGATATACACCCACTACGAAATCAAACAGGGACTTCGGATAACGACCGGTAAACAAGATAGCAAACCAGGCAATTATTACAGCCACAGAGGCGGCGATGTAGAGGAAAAGGAGAACAATGTAGTGTGGGATAGCCATAATCCATTTTACCAGGGGCAGCCAGCGGTTAAGCTCCTTGGCGTTGGGGTATGGGATATCAAGATGGACTGCTTGCTCTTCGTCGGTTGAAGGGTATTCATCTCTTAATAAAGCGAAGTAGGCGGAAACACGAGTACTAAACCGGGTTAAGGCTAGATTCCAGTCGAACCACCATTTAGGATATTTCTGCCGGAAAAGGAGCATTAGCACGATTGGCAGGACTACGAGTCCAGCCGTGCCATATTGGTAGCTCCATTCACCATCTTCCCAGCCAAAAACAGCGCCGATCATTAAGGCTAAGATGATGGCGATTGGAATTGCCACGAACGGCCTGAAGAAGGTAGTTAGCCTGTTTAGTTTCTTGTCCGGGTAATCTATAGTAAGGCTCATCGGGTAGGCAGGCGAAGCCTTCGCCATAATATAACCTCCTTATTTACGATTTTAGCTGTTAAATCAGAGCACGAGAATTGGTTTATTTTTTAGGGGGTTTGTTCCTGGTTCTCCCTTGACCATTCCCGCATTAATTTCTTTATTTGCTCGGCGAGCTTGGGGTTTGAGCGAAGTCTGTTGATGAATATCGGGCAACCTTCAAGGATGGAGTTTTCGGCAGCGGCTGCCAGGCCGGATAACAACTGCTGCATGCCGTATTGGGCTGCCCCGGGGGTGTTGGCTCCGGGTATGGAAGACTCCAGCTGCCTTCTTAGGTCATCCTCTGTTAGCCGCATGGGCAAGACGCAGCTCTTATACCAGGGGCAGGCTTTGCATTGCACTAATGCTTGGGCTTCATCCAGAACATCACTCATAGGGACATCGGCTCTCTTTTAATTCATTTGGCATAGTTTTTACTTCCACACTAATTCATTGGTATTGTCGTAGAAATTCCAGACACGGTCATATTCTGAGTTTATGGGGCAGGTCTTGGTTATGCTCCATGTTCCATTCCCTAAGTACTCAGTAGTGAAAATTGAGTCAGCCTCCTCATACTGAGGAGCGGCACAACCTCAGCCGTGCGACGGCTCGGCCGGTAGCTGTACCCGGCAATCTGGACTGAAGCTCTTGGCTATCGTTGTCACCTCTTCGGCTGTATGACGAGGTGCTTCATTTATTAGAGTACAACCTCCGGACAAAAGTAGAAGAACAATGATGGCTAGTAGATATATATACTTCATCGTCACCTCCCTTGTGTTTTGAGGCTATATAGCCCGACTGGGTTGATTATACAACTTGTGGCGATAAAAATGTAGTTGCGACACTTTAGGGTCGCATAAATTAAGGTGAGAGCGAAGCTAAAGCTTAACCTGGGGTTAGGTGTAAATGAAGCTAAAGCTACTCTTCGGACGCAGTAGTGGTGGTAAAAGTCTGATCGGCTGATACTGCTTCAAGGTTGGCCGCGTTTTTGGACTTGACTCTATAATGGTAAATAGTGTTTGGCTTAAGGCCGGTCAAAGTTACAGCATGGTCGACAACTCCGAGCGACTGGCCACCAGTTGGGTCGTGATCTGGTATGGCTGGCATAACTGAACCATAAGCCACGGTCTCACCATACTCAACCTGGGTGCTAGAGAACTCATCAGTTTTCCAGGTGATAGCAGCACTGGTTGGGCCTACATTTGCATTGTAATCTGATAATACTGGCTTTGTGGTATCTACGGTAGGCGTTGTGGTGGTGCCACCAGTGTAAGATTGGAGTAGGTCTTTTATTGTATCACCGATTGGTGTGTACAAATAAGTGAGAGCTCCAAGGCCGATAAGGAGGACAAATAACAATAGCACTAGAAACGGTCTCGACGATGACGATGATTGCCTCTTTGGCGCTGGTGGTGCCCATGCTTGTTGCTGTCCCCATCCTGGCTGTGGTCCCCAACCTGGTTGTTGCGGTGGCATTCCACCTGGCTGTGGTCCCCAACCTGGTTGTTGCGGTGGCATTCCACCTGGCTGTGGTCCCCATCCCGGTTGCTGGGGCGTGCCTCCGCCTAATGAGGCACCACAGCTCGGGCAAAACTTAGTTCCAGGGCTGACCGTGATCCTGCAATAGGGGCAAGCGAGGCTTAACTGAGCACCACAGCCACCACAAAATCGCTGACCCGGCGCAATTGGCGAACCACAATTAGGACACCTTTGTTGCATACTTTACTTCCCTACCTATTTCTGTTCCTGCTCCAAACCTCAGCTGCCTGTCTGTTTCCATTGCCACATTGTATTATCATGATTATACATCTGATGGTTTGGAGAAAGCAATAGTCAAACCGTCAATTTTTAGGATTATAAAGTGAGCCGCATTGACCTTCAGGCTAATTTTGTTTGGTGCCTTATCCGAACTGACCAAGCTACTCACCTGAGGTAACACTGTTCTTAGCTGTTATTATATAGCTTTTTCTGGATACCTCCTGACCTTCAAGATTATATAGAACGGCTGTATCAGGTATCTCGTTGTTCCAGATATCGCCTGGGAACAAGCAGAAGCAGAAACCTCCCGATTCATGATGGATTTCGCCAGTATAAACTCGAATGCTCCTATGGGGGTCTATGGCACATGGGCGTGGGGGAGAGCAGTATTTAATACAATCTTCAAAGTTGCCGTACCATTGACATGAGCACGGCATGAAGGTGGGGAAGACAAACGCAGGTCCCCCCTTTGTTAGATTCTTCAGCACCCACCCGGCTATATTCTGCCGAGAATCGCTCAGGTTTTTGATTTCTACATATTCATCGAATTCAATTATGTCATATCCCGCTTCATGGCTCTTGATATAATCCTGGCCTTTGTAGTTGATCTTAGTTATCTGCACAGGGGAGGTCAACTTCTGGTTTGTGTAGTCTGACGCTGGTTCTTCCACTGTTATAGTCCAACTACTCAAATTGGCTGCAGTAACTTTCAAATAGTAGTCACGGCCGCCTTCATAGATGTAGGCAGTGTCGCTAGAAGTACCTTTTGAGTATGAAATCCTCTTCGTAAGCACGCCTGGTTTGTCCTGTGGATATACAAGGATGTCGAAAACGGCGTATTCAGGGCGCTCAGCATTTGCTGCCCAGATAATGCGCCATTCTGTGCCAGAAACGTGAAATGGGGTTGTATCCTTACTATCTTTGCCAGTAAAAGTCTGAATGGTGCTCCATTCGGCTTCATTTTTGGTCTCTTCAGGTGGGGATGTTTCTGTCGGCGTTTGATTTTCAGTATTGGTGGGTGGTTGCGTCTTGGGCTTGGAAGCCGGTGGGGTTGGCTTCGTTAGTCCGCACGCCATAATCAGACTGGCCAGCAAAAGTGCCAATCCAATGTATAGAAGTGAAACACGCGCTGATGATGGTGCTGAATAGATGACGGACTCCTAGAGTGATTTCTTTTTATTGTGTATATATACCATAATGGTTGCGGTGATTCCAGTCAGGGCTATGAGGCCGAATATGAGTAAGTAGAGCCTCAGGTAATCAGTTTTCCAGTTAGCTTTGATCGTTTTTGGCTTATCCATGGTCACCAATGCGGTAGCTTCTTGTCCGGTAAAATCTCCGCTCCAGCCGGTGAAGATATGCTGGATTATCTTTCCTTCGGTAGAACTTGTTGAGATGGTAGCTCTTGAGCCTGAATCATACCAGCCCTCCCCCTTAGGGCTACCGTAGGGTGATTCGAGTTCGAGCGTATACTGAGTTTTGTAATTGGCCGTGTATTCGCCGCCTTGTGAAATCGTTCTCGAAATGGATTTATCGCCATCATTCCACGAGGTGAACATGAGCCTCGTTCCCTCCGTGGTGCTCACTTGTAGGGGAATATCGAAGCGATGGGCTGAGCCGGATAGCCAAGTGAACGACGTGGGCAACTCTCCTATTAAGTATGGTTCCCCGTCTGCGGTTAAGACTGTGGCGTCAGATGGAAAGTTAGCGTCGGTATGGAAGATGACATTCATAAACAGATTGATTTGACCAGAGCGATAAGGGGGTGTGTAAAGTGCAGGGTGTTGCACATTTCCCTTTGAGAAAGCTGGCAGATTAGCAAAAGGTGATACAATTTCTTCTATGGTCTTAGGATTGGCATACTCAAATATCTCCTCAGCAGAGAGTTCATAATCGCGGTTCGTGTCGGCGGCATCGAAATTACTGAACGTTTGCAGGATGTAGTGTGTGAAAACACCGTGCTCAAGCTCACGGTCTTCGAGAGAGCTTTCAGTTGGTTGACAGCCCATCAGGACTACTCGGCCATTCCGGCCAAGTTCCTTGCTGAAGGAGCCAGCATAGCAAGTGTCCAAGATGACGACGACCTTTTGTGAATTTAGTTTGTCTAGCCAGTTAGCTAGTTGCCAATCTGAAATGAAATAATCGTAGGACCCTAGATTTTGGGGAGCACTGTGTCCACAGAAATAAAACAACGCGGTGTCATCAGCACCGGACCTTTCAGCCAGCCACTGGATTGCATAATAGATGCCCACATTAGTTGCCTCACTATTTAGCAATAGCTTAATGTGGTCTTTACCAATGATAGGGGATAATTGAGCGGCCAAGTCTCGTGCATCGTCATCAGGATGTTTTACTCCTACTGGATATACGTTCCATTCCTTGTCAAATACACAGAATGGACATCGGTACTCTGTTACACCTATGATAGCGGCCCAGCATTCTGGTTTAGGCTCTTCGGCAAGTGCCGGCATGTAGAAGGCTTGAATCTGCATTACTAGTATTGCCAGAAGCAGGCTTAATGAGAAAATAAAAAGAGTTTTCTTGAACATCGTCCTATCCCAATTTACTTCGCTGTTCACTGGCTGGCCTCATTTATTTTTGTGGGGACCGTGTAGCTTTTTCTGGAGACCTCATTGCCTTGGGCATCGTACAAAACAGCTATATCGGGCTTATTGTTACTCCAGATATCGCCAGGGCCATAGTAAAAACTAAAACCTCCAGTTTCGGGATTGAACTCGTCTGTATAAACTCGTATGATTTCCCCCGGGATCAGTACGCAGGACGGGAAAGTGAACGAGGGATATATCTTGTTCCTGTTCTTTAGTACCCAGCCACTAATATCCACATAGCACTCGCTGATGTTTTTGATAACCACATATTCATCAGGCTCGACCCTTTCGTAGCATATGCCTTTTGCCGAATCTCGTGGATACACCATACCCTTGTAACGAATATAAGTTATTTGGACAGGGGAAGAGGGTGCCGTAAGGGCGTTGTCTTCTATTATAACAGTCCAGGAGCGCAGATTCTGAGCTGTGACATTAATGAAGAAATCGCGTTTATCTTCCGGAGATAAAAAATAATTGACTTCGCTGCTACTGCTACCTGGGTTGGAAACGGTCTGCCATATCGCATAGGGCGCATCTTTTTGGTAAATAACCAGTTTAAAGATGGCTGTTCCAGGGTCTTCAGCATCTATTGCCCAGGTGATGCGCCATTCTGTGCCATCTATATGGAATGTAGGTGTAGTGTAGTTTCCCTTGCCGCTGAAAGTCTCAATTGTGCGCCATTCCTCTCCATGTTCATTAGTGGCTTCGTTGAACGGAGGCGTTTCTTCTGGCGGCTTATTTTCAGTAGTAGTTGGTGGTTGTACTTGGGGTGGTGCAGGAGATGACGGAGCTGGCACTGGCTGAGCGCAAGCCACAACCAAAGTGAGTGTTAACAAGAGCAGCACTGCAAATGAGATTAAGCACCTAATAGCTGCGTTTTTCATAATAGCTTGTTATCTTTGTTCGTAAAATAACCTTCATTCCACGTTGTTCTTACAAATAGTATACGTTAGAGCGCTGCTTTACATCAATTAATCAGTTAGGTAAATAGCTAGGACTTTAGTACTTAAGATTGCATCTTGCTACAGGCTAATTACAGCCTCATGGCACAAGTGGACGTAATTTTGGTGGGAGTAACTGGGTATAGAGCTCTGCCTTCTAATCGGCCTGCTCATGGAGTAAGCTGTTCTACGACGACCTTGATCTGAGATGGGTCTCTGAGGACTATCTCCGGGACACCTGAGCCTTTGGGATATTCTTCGATTAAGCCGGTGACCTGAACACGCTTATTTAAGAAGTAAGTTTCGGGATTAGGTGGGAACTCTTTTACGAACTTCCCCCTGTCACGACCCCAAATTATGCATTTGAAATAGCCCTGATAAGGCTTATGGAAATCGAGGAAGGTAAGCTGGCTTTTTGTGTCCGCTGCATAATAAGTTCCAGCGACTATTCCCTCGACCACTCTGTGCTGACCGATATAGCTGCCTGCTTCCTTCCAGCTTATGACCCCACTGCCCACTTTTATGTATTCGACTTTTGTTTCTACGTCACTTCCCCCTGGCCCCATTATTGCCAGCGAAACGGTGTAGTTTCCGGCTGTAGTATAAGTATGGCTAGGCCCCGCCCCATTGCTGAACTGCCTATCGCCGAAGTCCCAATGCCGGCGGGTAACATCACCTGTTGATAAGTCAGTAAAGGTAACTGCCAAAGGAGCTAGCCCCTCTTCCGGACTGGCGGCAAAATCCGCTGTGGGAGGTGGTATAAGGACAGGCTCAGACTCTCGAGCGCAGCTTATCATAGGCGCAAGTAATAACAAAGCTAATAGAAAAAGCTTACGCATTGTCTGAATTTTAGCTTTAATATCGCTGAATCTCAACTATTTGTTAAGTAGATACAGATTTGCTATACTTTTTTCTTAACGTGGTTATGGCCAGCGGTGCTGGCTGTTATTTCTTTATAACTGGGCGGATACTACCCCCAGATAACAGTTACAAGCGGTGCTGATATGAAATTGTGGAGAAAGCCTTTCGATATAGCCGATAAGGCCCCTAGGCCAGTCAAGGTGCACATTGACATAGACAGATGCAAAGGATGTGGCTATTGCGCGGAATTTTGTCCTCGCGGAGTCTTGAAGATGACTGATGAGCTCAGTCCCAAGGGCTATGACATGGTCAAGGTGGTCGACGAGAGTAAATGCCTGGGTTGCGGTCTCTGCGAGGCAATATGTCCCGAGTTCGGGATTTACCCAACTACGGAAGAGAAAGAAGAAAAAGAAGTGTAGGCAACACATGCCTAAGGAGAATGTACTCTGCGGTGAATTCTTCATGAATGGCGATTTGGCTTGCGCCGAAGGGGCTATAAGTGCCGGTTGCCGTTTTTTTGCCGGCTATCCTATCACACCGGCAACCGAGGTGGCCGAGAGGATGAGCGAACGGCTTCCTCAGGTAGGCGGTGTCTTCATGCAGATGGAAGATGAGATAGCTTCCATGAACGCCGTGCTTGGGGCTTCCTGGGGGGGAGTAAAGGCGATGACTGCTACCTCAGGCCCGGGATTCAGCTTGATGATGGAGAATTTGGGCCTAGGTGTGATGCTGGAAACGCCCTGTGTCGTAGTCAATGTTCAGAGAGCAGGCCCGTCTACGGGATTACCTACCCTTGTCGCACAGGGGGACATGATGCAGGCCAGGTGGGGTGCTCACGGACACTACGAAATCATCGCTCTTGTTCCTGATTCTCCACAGGAGATGTTCGACTTCACCATTACGGCATTTAATTTATCTGAGAAATACCGGGTACCTGTACTGCTCATGGCTGATGAGGCGGTGGGTCATATGAGTGAAAAGGTTGTCATGCAACGGATCAGCCAAAAAGAGTTGGTCAACAGACCACGCCCTAAGGTAGCCCCGGAAGAGTACTTGCCATATGATTCCAAGGAGGGGCTTGTGCCTCCGATGGCTATAGCCGGTGAGGGGTATCGCTTCCATGTTACCGGCCTGACCCATGACGAAAGAGGCTATCCGGTAATGACCGCAGAGGCTCAGGACAGATTGGTGCGACGGCTCGTGGATAAAATACGGCTAAATGCCAAAGACATAATAAGGTATGAAGAGGTAAATGTTGATGATGCTGAGGTCATCGTGGTTAGCTATGGCATATCCGCCCGTATTGCTAGATATGCGGTTCAGAAGGCAAGAGACCAAGGGATAAAGGCTGGCTTGCTACGGCTGATAACAGTTTGGCCTTTTGTTGAAGACCGCATTAGAAAGCTAGCACCCAAAGTTAAAGCCTTTGTCGTCCCAGAGATAAACTATGGGCAAATAGTTAGGGAAGTGGAGCGGTGTGCTGCAGGCAAAGCTAAGGCTAGGCTGGTGCCCCATATGGGTGGCGGCGTGCACCTTCCCGAGACGATTCTAGAGGCTATACGAGAGGAAGCCAGATGATGAAGATGCTGACAGTAGATACAAATCCTATAGACTGCTATCTGAGAATAGACAGGATACCGCACATTTGGTGTGCTGGCTGTGGCATTGGACCAGCGACCGGATGTTTTATCAGGGCTATTGACCGTGCTGGGCTGAATCCAGATAAAGTATCTGTGGTTTCCGGAATCGGCTGCTCGGGTAGAGTAGCCGGCTACATTAAGCTGGACTCTTTTCATACCACACACGGTCGGGCTCTCCCCTTCGCTACCGGCCTCAAACTGGCAAATCCGGAATTGAATGTAGTGGTCTTTTCAGGAGATGGTGACATTGTGGCCATTGGAGGTAACCATCTTATTCATTCTGCCCGCCGTAATATCGATATGACTGTCATTTGTATAAATAATTTCAATTACGGTATGACCGGTGGCCAGGTGGGGCCGACGACGCCACTCGAGGCTCGAAGTGCCACTTCACCATATGGCAACTTCGAGTATCCTTTTAACTTGCCTTACCTGGTTGCTGCCAGTGGTGCTACATATGTTGCCAGATGGACAGTGTTGCATTTGCGAGAACTGGAAAGGTCAATCGCTGAAGCTTTGGCCAAACCAGGTTTTAGCTTTATAGAGGTGCTCAGCCCCTGCCCTACTGTCTACGGGCGTCAAAATAAATTGCCACGTGGCCTAGATGAAATGCGCAGCTATCAAGAGAGAAGTATCATCCGCGATGGGGCTGACCCAAAAGACGTTGAGCTATCTCTAAATGGCCCCATTGTGGTAGGTAAATTTGTTGATATAGAACGGCCTACTTTGTGGGATTGCTACCAGCAGATGCTTGGCAGAGCAAGCAAGCCGAAAAAACGATAGCGGGCGCGAGGCGGATGATTCGGGAGGGATTGCTTGGAGAAAGGGACTTGAGCAGAATAGAAGTAAGATTAAGCGGTACTGGCGGACAGGGGATAGTGCTTGCCGGTCAAATTCTGGGGCAGGCGGTTTCATTATACGAGAAAGAGAGATTTGCCACCCTTACTCAAAGCTACGGCCCAGAAGCACGGGGTGGCTCCTGCAGTGCTGAAGTGGTGGTCTCTGATGAGCCTGTAGGCTATCCATACGTGGCAAGCCCACAGGTGCTGGTTATTATGTCACAAGAGGCCTATAACAAGTACACGCCAAATCTCGGGCCAGAGGCACTGGTTATTATAGACCCAGACATGGTAAAACCAAACACCTCCCGGAACTTTAAGATACTTTCTATACCGGCCACCAATCTCGCCCGCGAGATGGGAAGGGTGGTAGTAGCCAATATCATCATGCTTGGATTCCTCGCAGCAGTCAGCGATGTAGTTTCTTCTGAAGCATTAAAAAAATCAATTCTGGCGACTGTGCCCAAAGGCACGGGAGAATTTAACATCAAAGCTTTCACGCTGGGGTATGAATACAAACTGAAGCATTGAAAGAAAAGCTAGGCATAGTATCGATGGCAAGGGGTGTTGCAGTAATTGGTAATAGCGTTGGTGCAGCCCAGTGTGCTTTGAATCTAGTCCAAATGGGCGCTGAGGTTAGCCTCATTGTCTCTACCAAGGCATTGAGTTTAGACGGTAATGGAAGTAGCCGCTCGCAAGATGCTTCTGCTAATGAACAATTCCGCATTTGGCCACTGTTACTCAGGGCAGCCACTCATCCCGGGGTTAAGCTTTACACTAACTCTTGTGTGGAAGCTGTAACCAAGAAGCGGGGACAATTTAATCTAAAGGTGAAAAAACTGCCCCGATATGTTGATGAGAAATTGTGCACTAGTTGTGGCCAATGTCAGGAAGCATGCCCAGTCAAAATACCGTTTTCCCACGGTAGTTTGACCCTTGCACACGGCGCTATCCATGCACCACTGGTAGGGATTCAGTCAATACCGGCAGCTTACTCCATAGATAAAAACGACACCGCCCCTTGCCGGGCAGCTTGTCCCCTCGGTATCAATGTGCCCGGTTTCATCTGTCTTTTGGCTAAAGGTAAGGCGGACGAAGCTCTAAATCTCATCAACGAAGCTGCACCGTTAGCTGGGATACTCGGACGGGTATGCAGTCATCCATGCGAAGATGATTGTCAGCGGGCTAAAGTCGATAGCCCCGTGTTCATTCAGGCCCTGCATCGCTATGCTGCGGATAATGCATCTGGCAGCATTAATTACAACCGCAGAAGCCAAGTCAAACCCAGAGAAGAAAAAATAGCCATTGTTGGCAGCGGGCCATCTGGGCTGGCAGCAGCCTGGGAACTGGCCAGACGAGGATATATGCCCACTATATTTGAGTCCCATGCGGTGGTTGGTGGCATGCTGGCTACAGGTATTCCTCGGTTCCGTCTTCCCCGCGAGGTGCGAGAGAGGGAGGTAGAGGCAGTTAAGGCTATGGGCGTGGATATAAAGACAGGTGTAATCGTAGGTCGAGACATAACGCTCTCCGACCTGAGGGAACAAGGTTACCGGGCTTTTTATTTGGCTATAGGTGCTGGTTTAAATAATAAACTGAATATCCCCGGTGAAGACCTCGAAGGTGTTGTCGACGTAATCTCAATGCTCTTTGCGCTCAATTTGAAGGTAGGTGCTACTGTCGGTTCTAATGTGGTGGTAATTGGTGGTGGCAACAGTGCTGTGGATTCAGCAAGGGCAGTGAAGAGACGGAGTAAAGGCACTGTGCGAATACTTTATCGGCGTACGTCAGAAGAAATGACCGCCATAAAAGATCATGTCGAGGAAGCTCTTGAAGAAGGCGTGCTGATTGATTATCTTACTGTCCCTGTTGAAATCATCGGAGATGGGGCCAAGGTTACAGGCATACGCTGCCAGCGGATGAAACTGGGGAAGGTCGATGCTACCGGCCGACGCCAACCTGTGCCCATTGAGGGCTCGGAGTTTACCATTGATGCTGACCATGTGGTTGTGGCTATAGGACAGCGACCAAGTACAGGGCTACTAAGATTAAAGGATATCAAGCTCAATGACGATGCAACTATAAGTGTGGATCCATTAACACTTCAGACCAACATACCTGATATCTTTGCCGGTGGTGATTGTATCACCGGCCCTAACACTGTTGTTGAAGCTATGGCTGCCGGTCTCCGAGCTGCGGAGTCAATAGACAGGTATCTCGGCGGACGTGACCTGAGGAAAGACCGCAGCCTAGAGAGCCCTGAGCCGGTTGAGGTCGATATTAAGGAGAGATATGTCTCGCCCCAAAAGCGTACTAAGATGCCCACGCTTCCCCATGCTGATAGGATGGGCAGTTTCGAGGAAACTAACAGAGGGCTGTCTGCGGAGGTATCAAAGCTGGAGGCTGAACGCTGTCTTAGCTGTGCCTTCTGTAGTGGTTGTCTGGAATGTGAGCGTGTATGCCAGGTAAGTGCAGTCTCCCATAAGGATACTATCGAGTCGGTGAAAATAGAAGCTGGAGCTGTAGTTAATTTTATTTCTAACAGTGGCACGGCTGACCTGTCTCAGTCTGAGGCTGGGCAAGGCAGAACTCTTCAGATTTCCGACCCAGGTATATTCGTTGTAGAAGCTGAAAGCGACGGAGATTTATGGGATGAACTTAGTCGTGCTTCAGCAATTGCACTGGATATAGCACAAGAGTTGAAGCTAAGAGAGAAGACTGTCCCAACTGGTGCAGATGCCGAGGGGAATCATGACGGCCGCTTGAATTTCGAGCCAGAAACGATGGGGCTGGTCGGTGTTGGCGATGAGCGTACTGGTGTAGTCCTGTGTCGCTGTGGCGGCAGCATCAGTTCTATAATTAACCTTTCTGAGGTGGTCAGTGAAATACAACGCCTTCCTGGCGTTTCTTGTGTCCAGGAGTTATCTCAGATATGCACTGAATATGGAGCACAAGAGATTAAGACTTTGGCCGCAGAAGAGCAACTAAGCAGGCTGGTCGTAGCCGCTTGTCGGTGTTGCAATCTGGAACAGGTCTGCTTCAGTTGCACTGAACAGCGAGTAAGGTGTCAAGGATATTTGAGCCGATACTTGGGTGCAGATCACAGTACAGTTGTGGAATTTGTTAATATTCGCGAGCAATGCGCCTGGGTGCATAGCGACAATCCAGCGGAGGCTACTCATAAGGCTATAGAGATAGTCAGCTCAGGGGTTGTTCGGGCTCAAGACACCTTGCCGGTGATACTGAAGGGACGCCCTATTACCGAAGGCGCGTTGGTGATAAGCACCGGGCTTTCCGGTCTGGCAACCGCAATAGGCCTGGCATCTCAGGCTTATTCGGTAGCCCTCATATACAAGTCAGAATTAAAGAGAAAAAAGGGAAAGCAACCCAACGAATACCTCGAAAAAGAAGCTAGTCTGTTAAAGGAGCTTGTAAAACTGGGCATATCTGTCATGACATGGCCCCGAACATTAAGGCTTGATGGTGTGCCCGGAAACTATGAAGCTATCCTTGAGTACCCATCGGAGACAGCTAATATCAAAGCCGGTGCAGTGATAGTGGATACTGGAGCGTTGGATAAAATACTTGCTCAGGCTGATGCCACTTTCAAGACAAGTCTCGTCGGCCGTATTCTGGCGTGGAATACTCACCTGGACAATAGGGTAATTTTAGGTTTTACCTTACGAGAATTCGCTATCGGAGACCCCACCGGTATATTTATCGTGTCGTCAAGCGCATTGGAGTCACCTGAGAAACAGGTTATTATGGGACGGGCAATGGCAGCTAGAGTCTCAAGTTATTTGAGCCAGGGCATGCTAAGACCGCGGGTTACTGCGGTTGATATCGATAGACAGCTGTGCCGTGGCTGTGGTGATTGTGCTGCGGTGTGTCCTTATATAGAGATGAAAATTTGTGACTTAGGCACTGCTTATGCTGTTATTAACCCGATGCTGTGCCTGGGTTGCGGAGCTTGTATCACCTCATGTCCTACCGGTGCTATAACTCAGCTTGTGCAAAACGATTTAAGCATAATTAGTACGCTCGAAGCCCAGTTGAAAAAATCTAGCAAGGTTGGTGTGGCAACATGAGCCGAACCAACGCCGACATCGTGGTTTTTACTTGTAACTGGGACGGCCTTAGCTGCATTGAGGCAGCGGCAAAAAGCCGTCTTAACTATCCGCCATTGGTAAAGGTGGTTAGGGTGAGTTGTCTTTCTCGTGTGCACTCAGGTCTGATCCTTAAGGCTTTTGAGCTGGGAGCGGGTGGGGTGATGCTCTTAGGATGTGAATCGGATGGTTGTTACTACGAGAAGGATGACAAGTTTAATGTCAAAGAGTATGAAAGGACGCGCGGAGTATTAGGGTTGTTGGGCTTGGGGTTGAAAAAGCTCAAACTTACCCGTTTACCCCGAGGTGACGGTGCTGGCTTTGTGAAACAGGTGAAGAACTTTATAGCCGAAATAGAGCAGGCTCAATGATAGGATATACAAGCAGCAATGTTTAAAGACAAGCAGGAAATAAAGGATACACGAATACATCTTTGCCTTGATTGCGGCAAATGTACGGTGGTCTGTCCGGTTGCTCGGTATAATCCAGAGTTCAACCCACGACTTATAGTCCAGAGAAACATGGAGCAGAAAGACCGGAATTTTCAGGATGAGACAATCTGGTCCTGTGTTAATTGCTATATGTGCCTGGAGCGTTGCAATTATCGCGTAGAATTTCCGGAGTTCATTCGTATTTTGAGAACTGAGGCACTTATTAAGGGAACTCAGGCGCAGTGCAGTCATGGCGGGGCATTACAGTCAATGATGCATCTGATGAACGGAGAAAACGTGCACCAGGAACGTCTGGGCTGGCTAACGCCGGATATCAAGCTATCTGCACAATATGACACCATATTTTTCGTGGGCTGCGCGCCCTATTTCGACATTATGTTCAGAGACCTAGGAGTGAATACGCTGAAGGGTGTGAAGGCAGCACTGCGGTTGCTTAACCGCGCTAAAATATCCTTTAATCTTCTGGCTAACGAGCGTTGCTGCGGACGTGACCTGCTCCTCCAGGGAGATAAAGAAAGCTTTGTGTCTCTGGCACAGGCCAATGTGGATGAATTTAACCGCCTCGGCGTCAAAAGAATCATCACCACCTGCCCTGAATGTTACTATTCGTTGAAGGTTGACTATCCAAAATTGCTGGGCAGCACAGTCGCTGAAGTGGTATATTGGACAGAGGCTGTAGCTCCGTTGCTACAGAGCGGCGAGCTACATCTTGGTAAACTACAGGAAAAGGCTACTTATCAGGACCCTTGCACCTTGGGGAGAGGCTTGAGGATTTTTGATTCACCTCGCCTGATATTAAGCGCAGTGGACGGCCTGAGTTTGGTGGAAATGGAGCAGAGCCGGGAGAGAGCACTGTGTTGTGGGGCAAGCTCTTGGGTACATTGTGGAACAACAAACCGACAGATACAGGATGAGCGCCTTACCCAGGCAGAGGCTACCGGAGCTGGGATGCTGGTGACTTCTTGTCCAAAGTGCCAAATTCACTTGAAATGTACCCAGCGAAGCCGAAACGGGAAAATGCCCAAAATTGATATACAGGACCTGGCTAGTTTGGCAGCCCGATCCCTGGACCAGGAGGCAGGCTAATTGGCTGAAGAAGAACTCAGGATAGGCGTTTTTATTTGTGATTGCGGGCTTAACATTGCCGGATCTGTGGATACAGAAGAGGTACGGCGGTCGGCAGAAGAGCTTCCTGGCGTGGTAGTTGCGGTGAGAAATCGGTATACCTGCGCTGACCCCGGCCAGGTAGAAATTAACAGACATATCAATGAACACAGACTGAACCGCGTAGTCATAGCTTCTTGCACCCCACGACTTCATGAGTCCACCTTCCGTAAGTGCGTAGCTGAGGTTGGGCTTAACCCTTATTTGCTGGAAATGGCTAACATCAGGGAACATTGTAGTTGGGTGCACCTCTATGACCGCGAGTCGGCTACTAAAAAAGCTGCAGATATTGTTAAAATGGCGGTAGCCCGGGCTCGACTTCTCCAGCCGCAGCAGGAGATGGAAATCCCGGTGACTGATGCTGCTTTGGTTATCGGTGGTGGTGTGGCTGGGATTCAGGCGGCGTTGGACCTCGCTGATGCTGGACATCAGGTGTATCTGGTGGAGGAGAGGCCATCTATTGGTGGCATTATGGCTCAGCTTGACAAAACATTCCCCACAATGGACTGTTCTATATGTGTGCTCGGGCCCAAAATGATGGATGTGGGTCGCCATCCCAGAATCAGGCTGCTTGCCTACAGTAGCGTGGAAGATGTATCTGGCTACGTGGGTAACTTCAAAGTCAGAGTCCGTAAGAAAGCCCGATACGTGGATGAGAACTCATGCAGCGCCTGTGGCAAGTGTGCTGAGGTCTGCCCTGTAGTGCTACCCGATGAATTTCAGCAGGGCTTTTCCTCGCGCAAGGCAGCCTATATCGACTTCCCTCAAGCAGTGCCCTCAGCTTTCCTCATCGACATGGAGCACTGTCTGGGAAACAAACCTGTCGCCTGCGTCAAATGCGTGGATGCCTGCGAGAAGAAGTGTATAGATTTGAACATGCAGGACAAGATAATAGAGCTTGAAGTTGGTACCATAATCGTAGCCACCGGCATGGATGTTTATGACCCGACTCAGCTTGATGAGTACGGCTATACTCGTTTTGAGAATGTCATCACCAGCATGGAATTTGAGAGGCTGATATGCGGAGGCGGACCTACTGAAGGTCATCTGGTACGTCCCACTGACCACAAAACCCCTAAGCGCATTGGCTTTATACAGTGCGTAGGCTCACGAACGGAGAACCGCGGTTATCCCTACTGCTCCAACGTGTGCTGTATGAACACAGTGAAGGACAGTTTGCTCATCAAGGAGCATGACCCGGACGCCGAGATTTTCGTCTTCTATATGGATATTCGCGCCTTCGGTAAGGGATTTGAAGACCTGGTTCGCCGCTCCAGAGAGGTTGGTGTACGCTACATCCGAGGCATACCTGGCGAAATTAAGGAAGACCCGAAGGCCAGAAATCTCCTCGTCAAGGTGGAGAATACCACAACGGCACGGGTGGAGGAGTACGAGCTGGATATGGTGATACTCTCGGTGGGACTTGAGCCAAAGGCTGACCTGAAGCGGCTCATCGGTGTTCTGAACCTGTCTCAAACCAGCGATGGGTTCTTAATGGAAGCTCATCCCAAGCTCAAGCCGGTAGATGCACCGACGCCAGGCATCTTCTTCGCCGGCTGCGTCGAAGCGCCCAAGGACATAAAGGATAGTGTTACTCAAGCCGGGGCTGCCGCTGCCCGTAGTTCCATCCTCCTCAATGCCGGTGTCATCAAAGGTGAGGCTATCAAAGCGATAGTAGACCTTAACAACTGCACCTCGTGCGGTGTCTGTGCCCGCGTCTGTCCTTATGGGGCAATAAAGGTAGATGTCAAGGCTAAGTCTGGAGCTCAATTGATAGCTGCCGCCTGTGCCGGCTGTGGCACCTGTGCTGCTGAATGCCGCTTCGATGCCGTAACCATGCAACACTTCAGTGATGCCCAGGTGCTTGCTCAGATAGATGCTGCCCTGGAGACAGACTCTGAGCAAAAGATTATTACTTTCTTGTGCAACTGGTGCAGCTATGCCGCCAGCGACCTGGCCGGAGTATCCAGGATGCAATTCCCACCAAATAACCGCTTCATCCGTACCATGTGCAGCGGGAGGGTAGATGAGAGCTTCATTCTCCATGCTTTCAAAAAAGGTGCCCCCGTGGTGCTACTCTCCGGATGTCACTTAGGTGACTGCCATTATATCAATGCTAATCACTGGACTATGCGCCGGGCTGATAAGCTGTGGGACAAGCTGGAAAAACTAGGTATTCGTCCTGAACGGCTGCAACTGGAATGGATAAGCGCTGCTGAAGGGCCCCGGTTTGCTCAGATAATGCGCCAGCTTGAGGAGATGCGCCAGAAAGTCACGCCTGAGGAGATATCCTATGCCCGAAAGGTGCTTTCCGAACGGAAGCTGGCAGCAGAGGAGTTGGAAGTCGAGGAAGAGCTCGGCGATACAGCGAAGGTGTGAGTAAGATGGAAGAGCAACTCAGATGCCTCCACTGCGGCTTCGAATATAAAATGACTACCGATGACAAAAAGGGGCTTCAGGAGCGGGTCTGCCCCAGGTGCAAATCGAACAGCGTACGCCGGTTACCAGCTAAGAAAGAATAGCTAAATGACAGCTCTTTTAGGGGGAATAAGGTGAAGAGGGTATTAGTTACTGGAGCTACAGGATTCATTGGTGGCCATCTGGTTAAGGCCAATCTTTCCAAAGGGCATCAAGTCCGTGCCTTGGTGCTCCCCGACGACCCAGAGGCTTCGCTGCTTAAATCCAAGGGCGTGGAGATTGTAACCGGCGATATCCGTGACTACGAAGCGGTGAGAAGGGCGGCATCTGGAGTGGACATAATCTTCCACTGCGCCGCAGTGGTTACAGACTGGGCACCTAAGAGACTATTTCAAGAAGTCACAGTTGGCGGTACGGAGAACATCTGCAAAGCCAGTCTGGAGGCTGGAGTCTCGCGACTTGTAGATATGAGCACCAACGATGTCTTCGGTCTGGATGAGTCTCAAGTAATGGACGAAATCTTCCCGCTGCAGCCCTGGCATGAGCCTTATTCCGACTCCAAGATCGAAGCCGAGAAGATTTGCTGGCGATACTACAGAGAGCATGGGCTTCCTGTGACTATGGTCTATCCTTGCTGGGTTTTCGGTGAGGGTGATAGGACCTTTGTGCCGCTCCTTGCCGACGCCATAGTGAAGCGGGAACTCATCTTCTGGCGCAAGGATGTCATCGTCTGGCCCACGTACATCGAAAATCTGGTGGACCTTTTGATGCTGATTGCTGAGGATAAACGTGCTGTGGGCAACGCTTACCTGGTGCATGATGGTGAATATACCACGCTGGAGAGCTTTTGTGCTGGAATCGCCAAATCGCTGGGTGTTCCTCCCACCGCTACCTACATTCCATATTCCGTGGCTTATGGGGCGGCGATGGTGATGGAATTCATGTGGAAACTGCTGCGGAGGAAGACCAGGCCTCTTCTTACCACCTACACGGTGAAGAATCTCGGTTCCAGGCTCAGGTTCTCTATAGCCAAGGCTGAGCGCGAGCTAGGCTGGAAGCCAAAAATTTCTTACAGCGAGGGATTCAATAAGACGATGGCCTGGCTGAAGACCCTTGACCTCACAACGCTGAAACAGAAGTAAGAAACAGAAGTAATATGAAGGACTTTAGTGGGAAGATAGTTTATATTGTCGGTGGCTCCAGTGGCATCGGCCTGGCCACAGCGAAAGTACTGGCGGCAGAAGGTGCCCACATCATCATTTTTGCCCGGAGAAAAGACCACCTCGAACAAGCCCTTAAGGAAATACAGGGCAATAAGGTTTCCAATTCGCAGCAGTTTGCCTGCAGGCAAACGGATGTTTCTAATTGGGATGAGGTTAAGGTGGTCATGTCCAGGGCTGTAGCTGAATTCGGCGTGCCTGATGTGCTTATCAACTGCGCCGGGCGAGCTTACCCTTTTGTCTTCGAAAAAGTAACCTATGAACAGTTCGACGAGACCATGAAGATAAACTTCTACGGGATATGGCACACCACTTCCGCGCTCGTGCCTTATATGAAGCAACGTGGCGGCTACATCGTGAATGTGTCTTCTATAGCGGGTTTCATCGGCCTTTTCGGCTATACCGATTACAGTGCTTCCAAGTTCGCCATCATCGGTTTTTCTGAGGCCTTGAGGAGCGAGCTGAAGCGATACGGCATAAGGGTGTCTGTGCTCTGTCCGCCAGATACGGATACCCCGGGCTTCCACGAGGAAAACAAGACGAAACCAGAGGAGACCAAAGCCATCTCTGCTGGTGCCAAGCTTAGGCAGCCGGATGAAGTGGCCCATGCCCTGCTTAAAGGTATGAGAAAAGAGGAAAAGTATATTATTCCCGGCTTTGATGGGAAGTCGATATTCCTGCTGAAGCGCCTGCTCCCTGGGCTGGTTGAGTTCGTGATAGACAGCAGCATAAAGAAGGTGCAGGCAAAGAAGCTTTAGCACCAATAGGTGTAGGAGAACAGAATGAGCAATACTAATAAGGACAGAGTAATACCGATATTAGAGATAGTCACCGCAGCCGGGCTCATACTCTTCTGGATAGCGTTCTTTACCGTCGGCCTAGCCCCAGAAAACCCTCCCCAGTGCTATTTTGCCTACGAGCATGCCTTTCCCTTGCCCGATATCTGTCTCGCTTTTCTGCTCCTCGTCTCGGGAATCCTCTTGCTGAGGCAAAATCCGCTGGGAAGGACTCTCTCACTCATTGCTGCCGGCGGGCTTATCTTCCTCGGGCTGTTGGACTTCAGCTTTAACCTTCAGAACGGTATTTACCTCGCCTCTGTTTTGGACCTGGTTTTGAACGCTTTCATAAATGCCTGGTGTGTGGCCTTTGGGGTCATTATCATCTGGCGCAATAGGTAAATCGCCGTTTCATTGCCAGCCCTTCGCCTTCTGTTATTCTAAGCGCTTCGCTGTTGTCATTCTGAGGGAGCGGAGCGACCGAAGAATCTCGTGCCGCCCAAGATGATTACCCCATAAAGCCTTAGTTTACAAAGCTCCGTTTTCCGACTAAAATAGGTATGTTTCGGGCGGTTAGCTCAGCGGTTAGAGCGCTTGCTTCACACGCAAGAGGTCACTGGTTCAAATCCAGTACTGCCCAGGCCGAAGTGGCGGAATGGCAGACGCGCTACGTTCAGGACGTAGTGTCCGAAAGGATATGTGGGTTCAAATCCCACCTTCGGCACCATGCGCCTGTAGCTCAGCGGATAGAGCGCAGCCCTGCGGAGGCTGAGGTCGTGGGTTCAAATCTCACCAGGCGTACCATTTTGGGCGATTAGCTCAGTGGTTAGAGCACCTGCTTTACACGCAGGGGGTCAGTGGTTCAAGTCCACTATCGCCCACCATTCGTACGTGTTACCTATTGTCTAGCTTTTGGGTTTTATTGCTGTAATTTCGTTTATGGCATGGTTAGCCTGAGGTAAAATTCCACTAAACAAACCCATTGGATTACCAGTCTCTTTAACGCCGATTAAGCTAACGAAGAGGTTAATGCGCGCCTATTCTTAATATCTTTTAACTAGCTTTTGGGCTGCGCAGCCTGAACCCGAGGATGATAAGCAGTATGCCGGCTATCACGGCGTAAGCCCCTATTAACCATATTACTGCAATGATGCCAGCTATAGGACGTATCAGTAACAGGATACCTAGAATTATGGAAAGGATGCCGCTTATGGCAAATAGCCATCTGGCGCCTGTTTCCCTGACAGACCTGAAGGCAAAATTGAGTTCCATTACGCCGGTGACCAGCGCCCAGGCGCCAATAAGGAGCACTAATGCCACCTCTGTAATTGCGGGCCAGAAAAAGGTAACGATGCCGACGATGATACCGCAAATGCCCCGGATAAATAGCCAGGTGCGCTGTCCTGCCCCAGCCGTGTAGTTAACCGCAGCCACCAGTGTGAAGATACCATCTACGAAAGCGAAGGCACCGAAGAGAATGGCAAATATAAATAGGCTAACTCCGGGCCAGGCAAGGAGCAAAATGCCAAACAGTAAGGCAATGAACCCCCGCACCGCCACCTGCCACCAGTGTTTTTTGTCGATCGGGAACAACAAACCAATAGTTTCGCTCATGATATCACCCCCTGAAATTCGACATTGTATTTAGTTCAACAATAGGTGTCAAGCAGCGGACAGCAGCTATCGAGATGTATTTCTTGGTTGATTATCAAGGATGATACTCACCCCATTGTTCTTAGCTCTCTTCTTAATATCTTGCCAACTGCACTCTTTGGCAATGAGTCCATGAGGTGGATTGATTTCGGCCTCTTATAAGTGGGCAAATGCTTCTTGCAAAAGTCTACGAGCTCCTTCTCACTGGCTGCCCCTGCAGTCTTTAGGACGACGAATGCTTTTACCTCCTCGCCGTAAACCGGGTCGGGAACGCCAACAACTCCAGCTTCCAGGACCTGAGGATGCTTATGAAGGACGTCCTCTACTTCCTTGGGGTAAACGTTCTCGCCTCCACGGATGATAAGGTCCTTCTTTCGCTCGGTGAGATAAATGTAGCCATCTTCGTCGGTATACCCTACATCACCGGTGTAAAGCCAGCCGTTCCGAAGCACTTCTGCTGTTTCCTCAGGTTTATTCCAGTAACCCTTCATAACTCCCGGACCTTTGATAACTATCTCTCCTATTTTTCCAGAGGGAAGCTCCTGGTCATTCTGGTCGAATATCTTGATACTATTACACTTCTGGTAACATTTGCCAATGGAGCCATATTTGGGCAATCGTCTTCCGGCTAAATTACTACAATTGACAATGGTGGCTTCAGTCAGCCCATATCCTTCCCAGATATCAATACCGTATTTCTCCCTCCACCTGCGAGCCACCTCCAGAGGCATAGGCGCAGAACCACAGACGCAGGTCTGCAGGGAGCTCAAATCATATTTCCCGGCGCCGGGGTGGTTAAGTATCTGGATATACATGGTGGGCACGCCGCGGAATTCAGTGACCTTGAATTGCTCAATACACTTCATCGCTTCTTCGGCATCCCACCGCCTAAGTATGGCTAGCTTGCCTCCAGTCAGGAACTCAAGATTCACCGCGAATATACCGTACCCGTGGAATAGAGGCAGAGTTATTAGACAGATGCGGTTCCGGTCTACGCCAAAAACTTCTACTTCCTTCTTAACTATTTTGCCCTGTCTGACATCCCTCTCTCTAATCCTCCCCTTTAGGGTGATGCCCCTGTTATCCAGTAATACCAATTCATAATACCCGGAAATGTTAGTATACCAGTTATAATGTGTAAGCATGACTCCTTTTGGTCTTCCTGTGGTGCCGGCGGTGTAAAGTATGACAGCCAGGTCGTCGTTATCAGTGTCCTCCGTGACCAGCTCATCTGAACTCTGCTTAATGATTTTGTCGTAGGATATGGCATCCTGCGGAATTTCCTCTCCGATCAAGATTACATTCTTTAGCAGGGGCACCTCGCGGCAAGCTTCTCTTATCATGTCGATGTAGTCTAGGCTACTGATTAAGGCTACCATACCAGCATCCTGATACATGTAGGTAAGTTCGTGTGCACGCAGCGACGGGTTCACCGGAACTAATGTCGCCCCAACTTTGAAAGTAGCGAAAAATGTCTGTATTAGCTGGGGACAGTTCAGCAACTGAACACCTACCCGGTCTCCTTTCCTAACTCCCAGGCTCTTCAGGGCATTGCCTAACCGGTTAGCAATGCGGTTCATTTCAACATTGGTATGCCACTGCCCTTCAAAGTAGACAAACTCATATTCACCAAACCTTGCAGTATTATCTTCCATTAGCCTTGCTAGATTCATTCTCCACCTCTATCTGTCATCTAGTGCCTAAGGTTATCGGGGCATTGTCTTGGGAGTCAAGGGCTATATGGTGTAAAACTATCGATATGGCAAGCCAAGCATTTGGAACAGCACGAAAGATATTATGGAACGGTATATATCTCCCCTAGTTGTTCTTAGTGAAGCTATCTTAGCTCTTCGCAGCGACTGTTTCTCTGCGCACCAGTTTCATAGCGTCGGTTGGGCATACATATCTGCATATACCGCAGCCGATGCAGCGGTTGGCATCACGCAGTGCCAAATCGCCTTCCATTTTCAAGGCCTCCATCCAGCACCTGTCAATGCAGGCACCGCAACCAACGCAGGCATCGTTTTCTATGGCGATAACCCAGTTGGCGATGAAGGCCTGACTGGGCACGGGAGACCGCTTGGCACCCCTTAATATAAAGCAGTGACAGCCACAGCAGTTGCACAGTAGATCGAGATATCTATCGTGACTGTTGGCATAATTATGGACGAGGCCGGCTTTTTCCGCCTCGTCTATTCTCTGTCGGGCTTCCTCCTTGGAAAGGAGACGGACGAAGCCATGACTGTTGGCGAACTGTGCCGATGGACCGAAGATCATGCACAGGTTATCCTTTGGTCTGTCACAAGGCCTATCCATCAGGTCACCCTGATGTCGGCAGACGCAAGTTCCTGCGGCGATATACTCCGTCGTATCTATAAGCTTCATGACCTCGTCATAAGGCAAAATCGTGGGAAGTTCATGGATTTCCTCCTCCACTGAGACTTTTCTAGCCGCAGCCATATCGACGCTGGCAGGTGGTGCGCTTGTCATCATCAGGTTCTTCAGCGCCTTGGCATAGCTTCTAAAGAGTTGCGCCAAACGCTTGGTGCGCTCGTCAACTCGGCCGTGTATAAACTGTAATTCAATAATGCCCGGCACGAGGGGCATGAACTCATACAATCTTTTGCCATCGCTCTCTTTGACCCGCACCAGGCCTTTGTCTGCCATTTCCTCTAGCTGCTTTCCTAGTCGACCGACATCACCCAATTTCATCTTACTGGCAAGTTCCTCATCTGTCACTGGATCGAGGGGCATGCTTGAGGCAATCTCGGCCTGCTCCGGGCTAAAGAGCTCTTTAGCCAAAACGTAGAACTCTTCGCAAGGTATGGAGGGATACGTCATGCTGCGGGCATTAAGCGCATCAGCCAGTTTCTTATAGACCTCTTCTGTCATATTATATTTCCTCCTTATAATATTTGGTGCTCATATAATTTGTGCACAATATTTCTTGCCATATCATACATTTAAGGGAGCAGCCGAGTCAAGATAGTATTGTCCAGTATCAATATATGCCCTGGCTGATTATCAACGATATTGCGGAATTTTGTTGATTAGTTTATATTGTCTTGGTTTAGAGAGATATCACTCATCTCATTCCTTGCCTCGCGGCTTGTTTTTAATGAGTCACTCTAATAATTCAAAAGGGAGCTCCCGTCAATGGCTTATTTTACTCTTAATCTCACTTGCCTCATTCATGGGAGCTCTCGACGCCACTATCGTTAATATCTCGCTTCCTACCATTTCAAAATATTTCCATTGTGATGTAGCCACTGTTTCCTGGGTGGCAATGGCATACTTGCTTGTTCTCTCGAGTACACTCATCACCTTCGGCAGAGTTGCAGATATTCGTGGTTACAAAAAGATTTATGTCGCAGGTTTTGCCATCTTTACACTAGGTTCGCTGTTATGTGGCTTGTCTTCAACAATATATCTACTCATCGGCTTTCGTGTTCTTCAGGGGATCGGAGCTGCAATGCTGCAGGCAATCGGTGGAGCCATGATAGTCAGATACTTGCCAGGGAAAATTCGCGGCACTGCCTTCGGTGTGCTTACCACCTTCGCCGCAGTAGGTCTCGCTGCTGGTACACCTCTTGGCGGTTTCATTTCCCAGTTTTATAGCTGGCACTGGATATTCTTTATAAATGTCCCAGTAGGTATCATCGCTATCATACTCGGCATTGTCGTACTGCCCAGAGATACCCGGGGATTCAGGAAAGGGCAATTCGATATGTCCGGAGCCTGCCTTCTCCTTGTTGCCCTTGTCAGCTTTATTTTCTTCTTGAATATGGGAAACAACGTTGGATGGTTATCCTGGCTCATCCTTATAAGCATCATCATTTCCGTGGCGACATGGGCTGGTTTCATTTTTAACGAAAAAAGGACTCAGTTCCCTCTAATCGATCTTAACTTTTTTCGGGATAAGAACTTCGCTATGACAGTAACTATTGCGCTCCTTATTCTTCTAGTGGGCCAGGGTTCGTGGTATGCCTTTCCCTTCTATTTTGAGCTTGAAAAAGGTTTTGCCACCAACATCGCCGGGCTTATCCTGCTGGTGCCTACCATTTTCATGATGGTTTGCGGTCCGATAGCTGGCTTCCTTTCTGACCGAATTGGCTCTCGTCCCATTTGTATCCTCGGGTCTGCGGTGCTCATCACGGCCTTCCTTATGTTTGCCATAATGGGCACCAAGACAGAACTGTATTACATAATCATAGCTCTAGCTCTTGAAGGAATTGGAATCGGGCTTATAATGCCGGCAAACTTCAATCTCATCATGGGCATGAGTGCCAAAGGCGGTGAAGGTGTAATGAACAGTCTTGTGACCACGATGAGGAATGTCGGGGCAGTGATGGGCATAGCAGTTTTTACACTCATCTTTCTTTCAGTGATTGCGAGTGAGGGCATTTTGCCTGCAGGTATTACCGCTCATTCATTGCCTCCGAAGGCTTTTGTTCTTGGTTTCCACGCCATATTTCTTTTCGGTGCTGGATTAGGTGGTGTACTTCTGGCTCTTAATTTGGCCCTCCGTGAAAAAAAGGGAGCTCTATAGCCAGATAAATCAGAGGGGGTCGATATTCTCAGGCAAAACTACTGATATGGTCCAAATATGATGTATTTGTTCGGTTGAGGAGTGCACTCCGCTTCATTGTTAATTCTCCTTTTAGCGCCATGACAGCGCCCTTTTTGGATACTGGTTATATCGAGAAACTTGTCATTACGGACATTTGTGCATACAATTATAGGAAAACTGGAATAGAGAGCTATACGAATCTTGCGCGGCTCATCCGATTTTCAGTGAATCTGTGCTAACTTCTAAGAATAGAGCCTAAAATGAAAGGATCTATTGAAATTTCCCGTGATCTGTGCAAAGGGTGTGAACTTTGCATCTCTTTCTGCCCCAAGGGCATTATTGCTCTTTCTGATAAATTAAATATGAATGGCTATCTGCCGGCTGTATTTAATGACAATGGCGAATGTACTGGGTGTGCTATTTGTGCATTGGTCTGCCCGGAAGTAGCAATAGAGGTGTATCGTGGCTAAGGTCCTCATGACCGGGAACGCAGCTATCGGAGAAGCAGCCATCAGAGCAGGCTGCCAAAGCTACTTCGGATATCCCATAACGCCTCAGAACGAGCTGACCGAGTATATGGCTACTCATCTGAGCCGAAGGAAGGGCTGCTCTTTCATTCAGGCAGAGAGTGAAATTGCTGCTGTAAACATGGTCTATGGAGCCAGCTTGGTTGGGGTCAGAACAATGACCTCTTCATCCAGTCCTGGTATCAGTCTAAAACAGGAGGGAATTTCTTATCTAGCAGCCTGCGAGCTTCCAGCAGTCATTGCCAATATGTCCAGAGGTGGTCCGGGATTAGGAAGCATAGTTGCTGCTCAATCAGACTACTTTCAGGCCACTCGAGGTGGAGGTCATGGAGATTACAGGACAATTGTTTTAGCGCCTTCATCAGTCCAGGAGCTGGCAGACCTCACACATAAAGCCTTTGACCTCGCTGACAAATACAAGATTCCCGTCATTATCCTCGGAGATGGCATTCTAGGCCAGATGATGGAGCCGGTGGAATTCAAACATGAAGCCCCAGCAGAATTGCCAATCAGGAGTGATGCACTGAGGGGCGCAAGGGGACGTCCCAGCAAATTTATAAAGACCTTTACCTCAAATCCAGCCGAACTGGAGGAGATCAACTGGAGCTTATTCAGAAGATACGAGTTAATCAAAAGAGATGAGACTGCCTATGAAACATTTTTGGCAGAAGATGCTGAGTTAATAGTAGTTGCTTTTGGCATAGCAGCCCGTATTGCTAAAGGAGCTATCAGGACGGTAAGAACGGAAGGTTTAAAGGTTGGACTGCTGAGGCCGATCACTCTATGGCCGTTCCCTTACGAAGCAGCGAAGGAATTGGCGAAGGGAGTGAAGCAATTCTTGGTCTTCGAGATGAACATGGGGCAGATGTTGGAAGATGTGCAATTGGCTCTGGAAGGACAAGGGGAAGTCTCCTTCTATGGAAGGCCGGGAGGGGTAATTCCCACACCAAGCGAAGTGGCTCGGGTGATCTCACGTCTTTATTATCAGAAGGGATTGAATAAGTGAAGAAAGTATTTACCAGGCCTAAATCGCTGAAGAGAAATACCTTCCACTATTGCCCGGGGTGTGGGCACTCTATTATCCATAGACTTATCTGTGAAGTTATTGACGAAATGAACCTTCAGGATAAAGTCATCGGCATCCCACCTCCAGGCTGTTCTGTTTTTGCTTACTACTATTTCGACGTGGATATGGCGGAATCAGCACATGGGAGGGGTGCTGCCGTGGCTACCGGCATCAAACGGGCTTTCCCTGAAGCAGTTGTCTTCACTTACCAGGGTGACGGTGACCTTGCTGGCATCGGTACCGCCGAGACTATACACGCTGCCAACAGAGGAGAAAATGTAACCTCCATTTTCATCAATAACGCCGTCTATGGTATGACCGGTGGGCAGATGGCCCCAACTACACTTTCGGGGCAGAAGACGACCACTACGCCTTACGGACGGGATGCTATTTTGGAAGGTCATCCCATAAAGATGAGCGAAATTTTGGCCCTAGTTGAGGGTGCGGCTTACATAGAGCGGGTGGCGGTAAACTCCCCAGCCAATATCCGAAAAACCAAAAAGGCAATCCACAAGGCCTTCCAGGTGCAACTTGGCAAGCTTGGTTTCGCCATGGTGGAGATACTATCCCCCTGCCCCACCAATTGGAAGATGAGCCCCTATGAAGCATGGCAATGGATAGACAAAGAAATGACAAAGGTATTTCCGTTAGGTGTGATAAAAGACATCACGGAGAGAGGTGATGCTGATTAAAACGGTCATTGCCGGTTTTGGAGGTCAGGGTGTTATGTCCATGGGGCTAAATTTAGCCCAGGCAGCAATGCTCGAAGGCAAAAATGTAACCTATCTGCCCTCCTATGGCGCTGAGGTCCGTGGCGGTACTGCCAATTGCACCGTGGTCATATCAGATGATGAGATCGCATCTCCGGTGGCTTCATCACCCGAATTTATTATTGCCATGAATCAACCCTCTGCAGTTAGATTCCAGAACCAAATTCAGTCAGGTGGTTTGTTTTTCATCAATTCCTCCTTGGTAGAATCTGCAATCTCAAGAGGTGACATTAATATCGTTAGGGTGCCAGCAAATAGTATTGCCGAAGAGTTGGGTAATCCGAAAGCTGCCAACATGGTGATGCTGGGCGCATTCACCAAAAGGAGCAGCCTGGTTTCCCTGTCTAGCGTGATTGAAACGCTGAAGGATATTCTAGGCATGAAACAAAAATTACTAGCTATTAACGAAAAGGCCTTAAGGGCAGGATATGGCCTTTTCTAAAATGAGTTAAGTATATTTAATCGAGGAGTAATCAATGTCCGTAAAGCAGATTTCAGTAACCTTGGAAAATGTGCCCGGTAAATTCTTGGCGGTGAGCGAGTGTCTGGGAAGAGAGGGAATAAACATCAGAGCTATTTCAGTGGCTGATACATCCGATTTTAGTACTGTGAGATTTGTAACGGATAACCCGGAGAAAACGGCTAACGTGCTGAGAAGCCAAGGCTATTCTGTACACGAAACCGATGTAATAGCAGTGGAAGTCCCTGATCATCCCGGAGGTCTCCAGGCCGTGCTAAAGCCACTGCGTGATTCTAAAATTAATGTTCTCTATTTCTATACCTATCTAGGCAGGGGCGAAAGCGGACAGCCCATAGTCATCATCGGAGTGGACGAAACCAAAGGGGCAATAGAGGCTCTAAATAAGAATTGGGTCCATACTTTTGGCAAAGAAATCTATTCACTTTAATATATACCTGCCAGCGCAATTAACATTTCAGCGGAGCGACTGCTGTAGACCCGTAGCCAACAGTTTCCTCTCAAAGCAAAGTTCGGTAACTGTCCACACTGCTCTGCCAGGTGGCTAATCTTATTCGCCTATTTGGGCAGATGAGTTCTAAAGCTAAGTGCCGCTTTTTTTGATTTTTTCTATTTCTTTTTCTACCGCTGCCCTCTCTGACCCTATATCACTTTTTACAAAGACGGCTACGGCATTGAACACTAACCCTATTCCCCAAAACAGCATCACCCACATCGGCCAGAAATAACCTGCGCCTGTAAAGTACCAGATGGCTACAAGCATCAAATTGACGAGGACGTATGCGGTCAGATGGGAGTAAAATCCCCTCCTTCTTCGCACCCTCTGCGTGGCTATTTCGCGGATTTCCTCTTCAGACATCTTCTTCGACATAGCTCACCTCCTTTATTTGAATTGCTGTTGGGATGCAGCATCTAGTCGATTCGCTTGAACATCTTCTTGGGCATTCCGCAGACGGGGCATTTATCAGGAGCTTCACCTTCGACTGTATTGCCGCAGTATTGGCAAACATAAATTGGCTGCTCAGTCATATCCTGACCTTTTTCTAACAAAGATAGAGCAGCCTGATATAGGCGGTGATGAATTTGCTCAACCGTATTCGCCAGGTCGAAGCTGTCTTTCGCCTTCTTATCACCTTCGGCGTCAGCCTGCTTCATGAACTCGGGGTACATCTTGGTGAACTCGTAGTTCTCCCCACCGATTGCCGTATTCAGGTTGTCCTTGGTTGACTTTATCCCCTGCATGACCTTTAAGTGGTTCCGGGCATGGACTGTCTCAGCGTCCGATGCAGCGCGAAATAATCTTGCTATCTGCTTATGCCCCTCTTCGTCAGCTTTCTCAGCAAAATACAGGTATTTGCGACTGGCCTGGCTTTCTCCGGCAAACGCTTCTTGCAGATTCTCATTGGTTTTGCTCATAATCCCCCTCCTGATAGTTTAATTAACTATATTTTAATCTAAATCACATGCTACTTGAAGCCATTGGCACCCTTCTTGTCTTTACCTCGATACTGCCCGATCAAATCGATGGTAATCATGATAACGAAGACCGTCACCAGCAAAAGGGCCAGCGTATGCGTCCCCTCCTTATGCACCAAAAGTGTTATGATAAATATCTCCAGCAGTAGTACGGCAGTCTCAACAACATGCCTGCGAGTCACCGTCTCTAATATAAACGACATGATTAGAACCTCAACCCAGCCTTTGATCAGTATGTCTGAAATCGTATTCCCCGTCAGTGCATCCGGCAGCATCCATACCTGTACCGCCTTTAGAAAAGCAAGGGTAAACAGAGATTCAGGTATAAAGGAGAGTGGCACAGCAAGGTAGGGACGCATCCTGCGGGCCAGCACTCCGCAGACTAGCCCTGTCATCGCTTTGCCGACTATTATGGAAAGTCCTACCACGGGGCCATAGGCGCCCAGAACGCCAAATTTAACATAGGGATATATGGCTACCGTAGCTCCGGCAAGCAACCCGTAATACGGCCCGAAGTGTATGGCGATGGCAAAGGTCGCCAGATGTGACAAATCGAAGGCGATTTGTGGTTGTGTAGATATAAGCGAAGTGGATAAAAGGGCGAGGAGATTCCCCAGGCCCCCCGCTAAGAGGGTAGTCAGTAATTTCCCGTGCCTGCCGCTCACAGTGAAACGCATTTGGTAGATTATACCACCACATTAATATGTATAACACCAGCTAAAATACACGCCAAGCCGAGCTTGTTAAGGCGAGCTGCTTGCTAGTATAATGAACTAGCATACGGGGCTGTAGCTCAATTGGGAGAGCGCCTCCCTTGCACGGAGGAGGTCAGGGGTTCGAATCCCCTCAGCTCCACCAGTTAGGCAATAGTATCAGCTCATAGAACCCCGCAACCGCGTGTCTATAATCTGGCACAGGTCATACACCTATAATATTCGTTGTCATTGCCAGCCCTTTGCCATGACAATCAGCCAAAGCGGATAGATCTAAAGGTGTGTCCCTACAACCGCTCGCGATGACACGTGGGTGTTGGTACATTCTATCTGTTGACAACTATATGCGAGCACAATAGAATGAATAAAGAGAGACGATGACATAGCTTAGCTATAGGCTCTCGTTTTGTAAGGCGTGCAGGTGGGCATGAGCATGGAGAAGGGCAAAGCGAATACACGATGGTCGGATTTCAAAATGGTATTCGCCTGCCCCTTTTTGTTTGTGGCAACAGATTGCGTATTTAACCTGCAACTTCTCTTGTAAGGAGGAGACGGTGGCAAGAAAACCACTGGGTAAGGAAAAATTTAAAGCTCCGCTAAACGGCACCCCTAAAAGCACAAGTCCCCTTTCACCTTACAGGTTCCACCTGATGATAGCACTGGTGGCAGTGGTCATTTTGCTTGGAGGATATGTATTTTACTATTTCCAGGAGCAACAGATGCGCCAGCGTATTGAGAGTGGACTGTCAATCGTGGCTCAATTGAAGGCGGAGCAGATTGTGGAGTGGCGTGCTGAAAGGTTGATGGATGCCGATATGCTCGTGGAAAGCCCATTCTTCACAGAAGGGGTCGAAAGGTATGTGGCTTCGCCGACTGACACTGAGATTAAAAATAAAATTCTTGCCAGGTTAGCAATCATAGCGAAATCATATCCATACCAGGATATACTGCTGGTTGACGTGAATGGTAAGGTGCTTCTAAGCCTCAATGATAATGTGCATCGCCTCAGCGATGTGACATTGTCACAACTGGCAGTTGCCATCAAAGAGCATAAAGCCGTCATGGTCGATTTCCATTATCCTCCGGACAGCAATTCCCCACATCTGGATGTGATTGCGCCGCTCTTTCCCTGGGGGCAAGATTCGCAGTCGGCATTAGGCGCCGTGGTTTTCTGTATCGACCCCTCTCAATACCTTTATCCGCTGATACAGTCCCAGCCCGTACCAAGCGAGACCGCCGAGATTTTGCTGGTGGAACGCGATGGCGACCAGGTGTTGTTTTTGAACGATTTACGCTTCCAGAAAGACACCGCGCTTAAACTGAGAATCCCTCTGAACCAACAGGAAGCCCCCGCTGTCATGGCTGTCCTGGGTAAAGAGGGAGTCGTTGAGGGCAAGGATTACCGCGAAGTAGAGGTATTAGCTGCCCTGAAGCATATCCCCGATTCTCCGTGGTATATGGTAGCCAAAATCGATACCAGCGAGGCATTCTCGGCATGGCGCTTTGGGTCTAGTCTCATTATAGCTTTCTCCGCTGGACTGCTGGCTGCTGCGATTGCCGTCATCGGGCTCATCTGGCAGCGGAGGCAAAGGCTGGTGTATCAGACATTGTATCAGGCAGAAATTGAGGCTCAGGCACTGCGCCGCCACTTTGAGTATCTGGTGAAATACGCCAATGACATCATCCTCTTGATCGCTGAGGATCAACACATCGTCGAAGTTAATGACCAGGCGCTTGAAGCATACGGCTACACGCGACGGGAAATGCTAGGCCTGCCGCTGGCGGCTCTCATATCACCCGGAGGCCTACCCACATATCAGGCACAGCTACGTAAAATCCAGCAAAAAGGCGCAATCATAGCAGAAGCCATACATCAACGCAAAGATGGCTCCACTTTTCCTGTGGAAGTCAGCGGCCGGAGCATCAAGATAGAAAATAAAACGTACCTCCAGGAAATCATCCGTGACATCACCGAGCGCAAAGCCCGGGAACAGGAGTACCAGGCTATCATTCGCACCACCATAGATGGTTTTTGGCTGGTGGATATGCAGGGGCGCTTCTTAGATGTGAACGAGGCTTACTGCCATCTGACAGGTTACAGCCGTGAAGAGCTTCTAAATATGTCAATACCTGATGTTGAAGCTGTAGAGAAACCAGAGGAGACAGCCCAACGCATCCGAAAGATAAAGGAGGTTGGCCACGACCGCTTTGAAACCCGTCACCGACGTAAGGATGGCGAGATTGTTGACGTTGAGATAAGTGTCAACTATTTGTCAACTGACGGTGGACGGATGTTTGTATTCGTCCGTGATATCACCGAGCGCAAGCGGGCGGAAGAGAGGCTTCGCGAATCTGAAACCGAACTGAAAAAAGCCCAGATAGTCGCCAATGTGGGAAACTGGGTATGGCACATCCAATCCAACCAGTTGGAATGGTCGGAGCAGATGTATAGTATCTTCGGCATTGATAAAGACGACTTCATCGGCGATTTAGCCGATGTTATTGCCCGCGCCATCCATCCTGATGACCGCGCTGCAGTCGAGCGGGCAAACCTTTCGGTAACCCAAGACAAGAAGCCGATGCCGCTGGAATACCGCGTCATCTGGCCCGACGGGATGGTGCGCGTGGTATGGGCCGAAGCGGGTGAACTCATCTTGGACGAGGCAGGCAATCCATTAGTCATCAGAGGGATCGCGCAGGATATCACCGAGCGCAAGCAGGCGGAAAAGACACTGCGGGAGAGCGAGGAGCGGTATCGGGCGTTGTTCGACCGCTCACCTGATTGCGTTTACTTACATGATTTTGAAGGCAATTTTCTCGACGCCAACGATGAAGCCTTGAAATTGATGGGTTATGACAGAAAAGACATCCCTAGTCTCAATTTTGCTTCCCTATTGAGCGAAGACCAGTTACCTAAGGCTTTGGCCGCCCTCGAAGAGGTGAGAGATACTGGGACTCAGAGACAGGCATATGAGTTCAGGCTGAGGCGTAAGGATGGTGGGTATGTGGATGTGGAGGCCACAGCATCTGCTATCTACCGCGAGGGAAAACTTTACGCGTGTCAGGGAATTGCCCGCGACCTCACCGAGCGCAAGCGGGCGGAGGAGATGCTGCAAAAGAGCGAACAGAGATATCGCTTGCTCGCCGAGAATGCCAGAGACATCATCTGGACCATGGATATGAATTTGCAGTTCACCTATATGAGCCCATCTGTTTTGCAGGTCCGGGGCTATACCGCTGAAGAAGTTATGTCTCAGTCAGTGGAGGAAATCTTTACTCCGTCCTCACTTGAGGTGGTTATGAAGGCTTTTGAGGAGGAACTAGCCATAGAAGGCACGGAACAGAAGGATTTGACTAGATCGCGTATGCTAGAACTTGAACATACCTGCAAAGACGGCTCTACGGTCTGGGTGGAAATGATAGTGACCTTCCTGCGTGATGAGAATGGTCGTCCTATCGGGCTAATAGGGATTTCCCGTGACATCACCGAGCGCAAGCGGGCAGAGGAGGCGCTGCGGCAATCCGAGGGAAAATACCGGACTATACTCAAACAAATGGAGGATAGCTATTTTGAGGTAGACCTTGCCGGCAATATCACCTTCGTCAATGATGCTACGTGCCGCAACCTGGGATATTCCATGGAGGAGCTACTGGGGGTGAATTATCGGGGCTTTACGGCTGAAGATGATGTCAAGCACGTGTATGAGGCTTTTAACCAGGTCTTCAGAACGGGCGAGCCGAATAAAGGCTTTCTCTGGAAAGTCATCAGAAAGGATGGGAGCGTAGGATTTGCCGAGGCCTCCGTTTCTCTTTTGCGCAGCCAGGTAGGGGGAATTATCGGTTTTCGGGGCGTCGGTCGTGATATTACCGAGCGCCAGCAGGCTGAAGATGACAGGAGACAACTGGAGCTAAAGGCTCAAGCTACCAGCCGCCTGGCTTCTGTGGGCGAGATGGCAGCCGGCGTTGCCCACGAGATAAATAATCCTCTCACCGCAGTCACTGGCTATGCCCAGTTGCTTATGGACCGAGAGGACATCCCAGCGGACATCAGGAGCGATTTGGAAGCTATCAATGACGGCGCCCGACGCGTGGCCGGCATCGTGCAGAGGCTGCTTGCCTTCTCTCGCCAGACCAAGCCGGAGCGAAAGCTGGTCGATATCAACGAGCTTATAGAGAGCACGCTTGTCCTGCGAGCTTATCACCTGAAGGTGAACAACATTGAAGTTGTTACCCGCCTGGCTCCTGATTTGCTCGAAACCGTGGCTGACCCAGGCCAAATACAGCAGGTGCTGCTCAACTTAATCGTCAATGCCGAGACGGAGATGAAGCTGGCTCACGGCAAAGGCAAGCTCGCCATAACCACCGAAAAGAAGGACAACACGATAAAGATATGCGTCCAAGATGATGGGCCGGGGATAAAGCCAGAGGTCATGGATAAGATATTCGACCCCTTCTTCACCACCAGGGAGGTAGGTCAGGGCACCGGGCTGGGCTTGAGCCTGTGCTACGGTATAGTGGCCGAACATAAGGGGAAGATATACGCCGAAAGCAAGCCGGGCAATGGTGCTACCTTTGTCATTGAACTGCCTACAGTCACCGAGGTCGCACCGCCAAAGCCGTCTGAGCCAGTTGTTAAGAAGTCCAAGAAGAAGGTCAAGGCCAGGATACTGGTGGTGGATGATGAACAGATGATAAGGGACGTTGTCAATCGGGTGCTAACTGGCGAAGGTCACAAGGTAGAGACTGTAGATAACGCTGCCGAGGCTCTGAAGAAAATTGAAAGCCAGAAATACAACCTCATCCTGGCGGATATCAAGATGCCGGGCATGAGTGGCGTGACATTATACAAGCGTATTCAAAAGATAGATAAATCGCTAGCCCGGAGGGTGGTCTTCATCACCGGCGATATTATGGGCGCCGATACTGAAAAGTTCCTCTCCGAGACTAAAGTTGCCCATATTGACAAGCCTTTTGATGCTGAGCAGTTAAGCACAGAGGTAAAGCGCGCTTTAGCTGGCGGTCATTAGAAGGTAACGCTCGGCTGCACCTAAGTCCACTTTGTTTAGGGGCGAGTACGATAACTATCTGGGGTGTCCATCAAAGGTATTCAGCCCGGCTTATAAAGTTCCTTCTAATCGGTTAATGACCAGGCCGGTGGGCAATTTGGGGTAGAAGTAAGTTGATTTTCCCGGCATTTTGTCGTTGGCATCAGCGATTGCCTTAATGGTTGCCACTGGGATGGGATTCAACAGAAAAGCCAGTTGATGCTCACCGCTTTCCACCAATCTGTGAGCCTCTATAATATTTGGGATATAGGTAACACTGCTGCTTTTGTCGAGGGCCATAAGTTTGTCTATAACAAGGTGCTGAACAATGCTGACATCTAGCCTTTTATAGACTTCGGAATGCCCCTTAGGCATTATTTCCTTGAGTGCTGATGACTGGTGGAGTTTCAGGGCTAGAACATTGCTTGGCTCCATCCCTAAGACCCTTGTAATGGCTCCTCTTACCTCAGGCAAACCAGTTTCACCTAATGGGGCAGATTCCACTTCGAAAAGATTTTCCAAATGTTTTTTGAATTGAGCTATAGTCTTGGGAGATATGTCACGTACCAGACGGTGGACTGGCAAGACTGTGAGCCCGGGATCAAAGAAGGATACCAGCGTCATCATGACAAAATTGAAGGCTTCTTCACCGGTGCCAGACGAAGTTTCTCGTCGTCTTTCATCCCGATAAGCTAGTGCGGTTTCGTAACGGTGATGTCCGTCGGCGATATAAATAGGCTTGGAAGCTAGGAAGTGGCTGACTCTCTGGACGAATTCAGGTTCGTTAGCTACCCAGAGCTTGTGTGTTTCACCAGCTTCGGTAAAATCAATCGTCGGCTTACGACTGGCCTGTGAGGCTAATAACTTGGTAACTTTATGTCCTGGGTCTTCATAGAGGCCAAGGAGCGGACTGAAATTGGCGGCGCAGGCTCGCATCAATTCCAGGCGGTCGCTTTTAATCCCGGGAACAGTATTTTCATGAGGAAATATAATATTTTTCTCCCAGGGCTCCAGTCTGACGCAGGCCGTTAGGCCTAGACGCTTTCTTCTGATATTTTGATGGGTGAAGCTGTGTTCGTGAATGTAGAATGAAGGCACATGGTCAATCACCAAAACTCGGTCTTTTAGCCATTGATTGAAGGTAGCGCTGGCCCGGCTGTGTTTATTGCTGGTTTTCGTATCCTTGGGCAGCACCATCCCATGCTCGAGACGAATGACGTTGTACTCGCTTCTCTCATAATAGGCTTTCTGCTCTTCTGGAGAAATAACATCGTAGGGCGGGCAAATAGCTGACGCCATATCTTCGATAATTTCTTGATTGTAACGTGTGCCTTTAAAAGGACTGATCTCAGCCAAGTGTTTCCTCCGATTTATAGTAATTTCTCAAGACCATCCCGCCAAGCCTCCCCCATATGTTTTAGAGATAAGTTTATGTAGCCTTTCAATATCAGTCGTCTGCCACCTACTGTCCCAAGTTTTGTTGCTGCTATCTGATAATGAGCGGCGAGCCTCTCTAGTTTCCAGACGGATTTTGGTGCTATTGAGACTACAATCCTCGATTGAGCCTCACCGAAAAGAGATGCATCCAGTCTCCCTTCGGTCTCCCAGTCATAGCTAACAAAGCCGAGGCCGTTAGCTAGGCAACTCTCTGCCAGGGTAACGCCTAGTCCGCCTTCTGAACAATCATGGGCAGAATTTATGAGCCCTCGTCTGATTGCCTCCAGACAGCAGCGCTGCAACCGTTTCTCCATCCCTAAATCAATATAGGGGTTTCCCCTTATTATACCGTGAGCTAACTCGAGATATTCGCTGCTGCCAATACTGCTGTCAATGGTTTGGTTATCGCCCAGCAAAACCACAAAGTCTCCTTCATTTTTGAATCCAGAAGTGCAGTGTTTGGCTACATCATCGATAAGCCCGACCATTCCGACTACCGGAGTCGGATATATGGCTTCGCCTCTGGTCTCGTTGTACAGGCTGACGTTGCCACTGATAACCGGAATTTTCAGTTCTCGACAGGCTCGAGCCATGCCAGTGATGCACTCTTTCAGTTGATAGTAAACGTCGTCTTTCTCTGGATTGCCGAAGTTGAGGCAGTCAGTGATAGCCAGGGGCTGAGCCCCGCTGCAGGCCAGGTTTCTAGCTGCTTCAGCTACAGCGATAGCACCACCGAGGTAAGGATTGACATAGCAGTACCGGGCATTGCCGTCGGTAGTTAATGAGATGGCCTTTTCTGTCCCTTTAATGCGCAGCACTGCCGCGTCACTGCCGGGGAGCACCACAGTGTTGTTGCCCACTTGGTGGTCGTACTGGCGGTATACACAACGCTTGCTGGCGATGTTAGGCGATGCTAGCAGATGGAGGAGAGCCGAGTTCGCGTTCCTCCGCGATAAATCGGGAATTGAGGTGACATCAAAGTCTTGTAATTTGTTGAGCCACTCCGGTTTTTTAACCCGCCGTTGGTAAATGGGTGGTGAAGTCAGCAGATTTACAGGCACCTCAGCCACCACTTTTTTGCCCTCTCTAATTCTGGCTAAGCTATCGCCAGTCACACGGCCGATTGTATCTGAGTGCAGGTCCCACCGGTCAAATAGAGCCTTTACCTTGCCTTCATAGCCTTTCTTAACCACCACCAACATCCTCTCCTGTGATTCAGATAGCATAACCTCGTAAGGGGTCATGCCTTTTTCACGGCGTGGCACCTTGAGGACATCGATTTCAATACCGCCGCCACCCCTGGCAGCTGATTCCACGGCTGAGCTGGTCAGTCCTGCCGCACCTAAATCCTGCATGCCGGCAATCCAATCCGTTTCAGCTAGTTCAAGGCAGGCTTCTATGAGCAGTTTCTCCAGAAAGGGATTGCCAACTTGGACTGTAGACCTCAGCTCTCGCTCCTCCTCAAACGTCCTCGAAGCCAGACCGGAGGCACCATGGAGTCCGTCACGGCCGGTATCGGCTCCTACTAGAATCAGCAAGTTGCCTTCTCCGTAAGCTCTGGCCTTAACCAGTTTATCGGCTTTGGCAATGCCCAGACAAAGTGCATTTACCAGCGGGTTGCCTGCATAGCAATCGGCAAAATAGATTTCGCCGCCCACGTCAGGTATCCCCAGGCAGTTGCCGTAGCCAGCAATGCCGCCGACCACCCCGCCGAAAAGGTATCTGTTGTGAGCGTCGTTCAGAGTACCGAAGCGAAGCGAATTCATAAGGGCAATCGGTCGAGCTCCCATGGTGAAAATATCACGGACGATGCCACCTACGCCGGTGGCTGCGCCTTGATATGGTTCAATTGCCGACGGATGATTGTGAGACTCTATCTTCATCACTACCACCAGCCCATCTCCGATGTCCACCGCTCCAGCATTTTCCTCACCGGGCTTGACCAGTACCCGTTTGCTTTTGGAGGGCAGTTGCCTGAGCAAGGCTTTCGAATGTTTGTAGCCGCAGTGCTCGCTCCACAGCGAGCCGAACATACCCAGTTCGACCTCACTCGGCTCTCTACCAAGCTTTTCAACAATAAGCTGGTATTCCTTCTCGCTCAGCGCGACTTCATCGAGTATTTCTTTAGATACTGGCAATGATTGACTCCCAGATTAAGTTACCATCAGTTTTGTAGGGACAGACCTTCAGGTCTGTCCGCCATGTTATCTTCTCGGACAGGTCTAAAGACCTGTCCCTACATTTTGTCTCATTAATGGCATCTGATATAACCAATGATTGACTCCCAGATAATATTACCATCGGTACTACCGAGTAGCGGCTCACAGGCTCGCTCAGGATGCGGCATCATGCCTAACACGTTGCCCTTCTTGTTGATAATACCGGCGATGTTGTTCATTGAACCGTTAGGGTTTGCCGGTTCGGTTATCCTGCCTGCTGGAGTCGAATAGCGGAAGATAATGCGTCTATCAGCCTCCAGTTCAGCCAGTGTGTCATCGTCTGCGTAGTATCTGCCTTCGTAATGGCCGATAGGAATCTTGAGCACCTGCCCGTTTTGACACTTTGAGGTGAAAACTGTCGAAGTGTTTTCTGTCTTGAGATGCGTCCATTGACAGCGGTATTGCAGGTTGTCATTGGTCAGTAAGGCGCCGGGGAGTAGCCCTGATTCGCACAGTATCTGGAAGCCGTTGCAGATGCCGATGACCAGCTTACCTTGAGAAGTGAAATGCTCTAACGATGTCATCACCGGGGAAAACCTGGCGATAGCTCCAGAACGCAAGTAATCACCGTAGGAAAAGCCGCCGGGCAGGATGACGCAATCATACTCGGAAAGGTCTGTCTCCTTATGCCAGATATAGTTAACTTTCTGTTTCAGGATATCGCTGAGGGCATAATAACAGTCTCTGTCGCTCCAGGTGCCGGGAAAGATAATTATGCCGAACTTCATGATTATATATCCCGAAGAATAACAAAGATGGCGGCACTCTCTGCCGCCAACTATTATCTATGAGATAAGGGCGAAAATTCAATACCTAGGTGTTGCTCAGCAGCTCTGAGACAACCTCACTAACTTCTTGCCCTTGTGCTCTTCCTCTAAGCTGGGGCATAAGCTGGGACATAACTTTGCCCTTGTCCTTCGGGCTCGTTGCCCCCAGTTCGCTGATTACCCTACGTGCTGTGGCTACGATTTCTTCCCGACCCATCTGCTCGGGCAGATACTCTAGAAGGATTGCCAACTCCGCCTTCTCGTTAGCCACTAAATCTGGGCGGTTGCCTTTTTCGAAAGCCTCAATGCTCTCACGTCGCATCTTGGCTTCTTTATCTATAACAACTAATGTCCCACTGTCGTCTAAAGTTTTTTGCTGGGCAATTTCGGCGTTTCTTATACTAGCTAGAACCAGACGGAGCACCGAACAACGCCGCTTGTCCCTTTCCCTTAATGCCTGTTCTAGGTCAGTTCTAATTTTCTGAGCCATAGTCATCTTCTAGCTGCTCCTGGTGCTTTTTCGCCGTTTTGCCGCCTCCTTCCGCTTCCGCTTTACACTTGGCTTCTCGTAGAATCCACGACGGCGTGTTTCGCTAATGACACCTGCTTGTTGCACCTTCTTGGTGAAACGCCGTAGCAGGCTCTCAAAGCTTTCTCCTTGTGAAAGTCTTACTTCAGGCACACGAAATCACTTCCTTCCTAAACTAATTAAAAATACCTGCCCAACACAGGTAATCGGCAAAGACAAATTTTAACCCTTCTCCTTCGTAGTGTCAAGGCGAAGATCATAAAAACTAGCTGGGTGGTGTAAAAACTACATGCTGTGCTAATCAAAAGAATTACTTAACTGGATGCCACCGAGTTTGGGTTGGCATTTCAGGGTGACTGGGCATATAATAAGTGGCACAAAAATCTGACTAAGAGGAGGTAGCGATGGCTGTTTATCTTATGTTGACAACTCTCACTGGGGAGGGCAGAAAAAAAATGGAGGAGTATCCTGAGTGGCTTAAGGAGATTAATAAAGAAGTGGAATATATGGGGGTTAAAATACTGGCTCAGTACGGACTTCTGGGACAGTATGATTTCGTCAATATCGTCGAGGCACCGAGCGATGAGGTTGCCGCTAAATTGGCGATACATCTAAGCGCCCGAGGTGGCCTTCAGACCTTGACCTTGACCGCCATACCCCTGGATAAATTAATCGCCACGCTGAAAAAGAAATCAGAACCATTTTAACACGTTACTTTACAATCGCACTTGCATTCTTACTGTGGCCTGATTATCTGGATTTAACCTTTGAAGGGGAAATATTGAAAGGAGAGATAGAGATGACTGAGAACAAGAAGGTGCTGCTGGAAGTAGAGGACAAAGTGGCGATGATTACGCTTAACCGACCTGAAATTAGGAATGCCGTTGATGGTGGTGTGCTCGAGGGGCTTAGAGCGGCTGCCGAGCATATACTGTCTCAGACTGAAATCCGAGTTGCCATAATTACCGGGGCGGGCGACCGCTCTTTCACCTCTGGCTTGGATCTCAAGGCAGCCATGTCAGGCGAGGGCATAATACCTACCCATGCCGTTCGCTCCGAATTTGAAGCCCTTCAAATGGCGGGGCAAATTTACACCATATTTGAGACGCTTCCTGTACCTGTTATAGCGGCAATAAACGGCTACTGTTTGGGCATCGGCCTTGAATTGGCCCTAGCTTGCGATATCAGGCTTGCCTCGGAAACGGCTATCTTTAGTCTGCCCGAAGTGCAGATGGGCAGTATACCTGACGTTGGAGGTACGCAGCGCCTGACTAAGATTGTTGGCGCTGGGAAAGCTAAGGAGCTTATATTTACCGGCCGGAGAATAGATGCTGCTGAGGCTTTGAGGATCGGGCTGGTGCAGCATGTTTATCCGCTGGATAAGCTTATGGAGGAAGCCAGGAAACTGGCTCAGGAGATTGCCTCCGTCCCCCCGGCGCTAATCCAGGGCGCTAAAAGAGCCATCAATGTGGCTGTGTCTTATCCCCTGGATATAGGCTTATGCTACGAGGCAAGCACAGCGGTCAGCTGCCGGCAGGATATAAGGCAGGGTTCAGCTTCCCTCCTGGAGAAATCCAAATCAGCCTAGCATGACTGTTGAGCAATCATTCGTTTGTCAATGTTGTTACACAATATCAACAAGAGTGTTTCATTCGAGGTGGCATTGGTGAAATAGCGGCGTGCCGAATCATAAACTCGCGGTCGTCTCGGCATCTGTAACATAGAAAGGTACAATAACTGCCAGCAGGGGGTATTAAGATGACAAAGATAAGACAGAGGAAACTACAACAAGTTCCACAGAGCTTGGTAACAGGTGGTCAGTTCAATTTCGGCACCTTTAACCGCCAGTTTCGGAGGGTGAATCCGCTCGACGCTGAAAAGCCCTTGGGTATCTGGTTACCCAAGCCGTTGCTCAACTTTAGGCTGAAGGAGTGGCAGGCATTCCAGCTTGGTAATAGCAGATGGTTCATGCTTGCAGTGCTATACAACGCCAAGGTCTCTGCGCTGGCTCAGTTTATTGCATATGATAAGGAGCGTAAAAAGAAATACTTTTTCCAAAAAATGCTGCCCTCGTGGAAAATAAAGGTACCTGATTCGTTGTGGGATGCAAGGCAAGCCTACCGTGATCAAGATTGCCTCATCGAGTTGGTGAGCCAGCTTGGTAGAGGGCGGTTCTATATAGACGTACAGATACGTGGTTACAAGGGGCTGCCTGATGTTGCGGCACATTTCGAAGCATTTCATGATGATGGGCTGGTCGAACCGATAGTGGTTTCTATTCCATTCGGTAAGAACAGGGGAATGTACTCTCACAAATGCCTCATGCCCATGCAGGGCGGCCTCTCCATCGGGGATGAGAAGGTCGAGTTTTTACGCCAGGAAAGTTTCGCTATTATCGATGATCACAAGGGGTTTTACCCTTACGTGATGAAGTATGACTGGGTAACTGCTGCGGGCTTCGATGACCGGGGGCGATTAATCGGGTTTAACCTGACCGATAACCAGTCCATAGACCCCGAGAAGTTCAACGAGAATTGCCTGTGGCTTGATGGTAGGCTGGACTTACTACCGCCGGTGAAATTTAGCAGGCCAGACGGGGTTGAGGGCGACTGGTTGATACGTGACAAGTACGGCATGGTGGATTTAGTTTTCAAACCTGTCACCATGGGCGTGATCAACATGAATTTCCTTGTCCTGAAGGTGAAATATAGGGGGCCATTTGGCTACTGCAACGGATTTATTAAGGACCGGGCGGGTAATAAGGTGATGTTAAAGCAATATTTCGGTATGGGTGAGGAGAAATATATCCGGGGATAATTGTAGTTGAGACCTGCTCCAATTTACCCGATGCAGAATTTTACCTTCGGTGTTTATACAGTTCCTAATGTAATTTGACCGGGAAAAGGCAAGTTTGAAAGGAGAAAAAATAAACATGGGCATAGCTGATAGAGACGAAGTAAAGCAGATTTTTGAATATCCTATCCTAGAAGCAATAGCCCGACGGAGGTCGCGTAGATTTCCGCTTGGTTGTACTTTGCCTGATGGCGCCTTGCAGCACGCTTCTCAGAAGCCGCCTGTACCGCTGAATGACATCGAGACAGCTATACTTTGCTGGTCGGGAGCGGGGATAACCGGGGCAATTACCGGTGACCTTTCTACGAAAATAGGCGGCAGCGCATTTGGCACCTGGGTGGGAAGAGCTACGCCTTATCCGAGTAACGTACCTAATGCTAAGCTGTTCTTCACCAACGACAACGGCACCTTTGTTTATGACCCCAAAAAAGCGACTAAACCTGTGGAAATAGACGCCGAAGCCGACAGGGAAAGGATAATGACCTACTACAAGGAGGATTGCGTTAAAGTGCTGGATGAGAGGGTGGAGTTTGTGCCCAGAGCCCTCTTAGGGGTCATGCACTGGAATACTAACCAGCCGGGTACCACCGTTTTTATTCCCATTATCGACCAGTCGGAGGAGTATATTAACTTTTTACTCGCTATCTTCGCAGTCGAAGGCTATGGTTACAAGTTATTCGATGATATGAAAGGACAGTCAGCAGGGCTGCAGGAATGGATTGACGCCGGCAAGCTGAAAGGTCCTCAGGTTCCTCTGGCGTCATTTGAAAATAGCCTGATGCTGAGCGACTTGGCTCCGGCGTATTTGATACTGGAGAATATACATCTTGTCGCTGAAGCCATGGGGCTCGGCTCGGTGATGTTTGGCGGTTACACCGGACAGATAATGCTGGGCATCACGCCGATGAGCAAAGGGCTCGGTTTCCGAGCGCAGATAGGGAAAGACGGCAGGCCTAATCCTGTCGGTCTGGATAAAATTTACGAGGCTTATTGCCCGCCTTATTACAAAGATATGAACGAGGCTGTGGACGCCTTCGTTGACAAGAAGTTCGGTAGCGGTGGTTCCCATACTGCGGAATATAAAGGAGCTACCTCATTCAAAGATTGGAAGACGATTCAGTCGGACTTCAACATTCCATCCAAGACGTCTATAAACCAGGTTAAGTCAATCTGTACTTATGTTTATGAGACCTACGGCAGATTTCCAGCCACCATCGATACAAAACTGCTGCCGGTCTGGCTCCAAGTCCATCATCTAGACCTGGATTTCTACGATAAAAACTTTGCCAAGGGAATAGTGACCAAAGAGCAGAGACAGCACATGCAGCTCTGGCACAAATAGCGGTTGCCTAAGTAGCTATTCAAACTCGTTCTTGGATAGTGCTGTAAAAACGATAGCTGCTATCCCCAAGACCCAAGAGGGAAAGAAGGCAGCTATAGAGCCGGCAAGTGCCATGCCCCAATTTTTCCTCTGCAGTGCGTAGATGCCGCCCACTATAGCTAGTATTCCCACTATAGCCAATGGTATAGCCAGTCCCATGAAAAGAGGTGGTAAGAACCTAGGCACGTCTGGTATCATTCTCATGACACCGCCGCCAATAGTCAGGCCACAGACCCCGATGAGGCCTAAGCTACCAGCAACTATGTCCAGAATTCCCGCTGCCATTGGCATCCATGTCTTTTTGCCTGCCATTTGTTACCTCCTTCGTTTAATTATTCTTGGTGTGATTGGTGTTTCCAGTTTCTAATAATACTATTTACCACAAGGAGCTTAGAATGTCCAGTGATTGTACTTGTCCAATGTGTTACTGACACTTCGCTTACTTGCATTTAGCCTGTAGTGGCGGGGTTTTAGTCCCACCTCGCTCAGCTACAATTACGCTAAAGGGAGTGTGGGGGGCATTCTGTTTTGGTTTAGGCGAGTGTATAATCATTGCAATACAGAAAGGAGAGCAATGCGAAGAATACGCAGGGCAAGAGGATGTCGGCCTAGGATACTCATCAACATAATAATAGCGATAGTTGTTATCGGCATAATATGGTTTGTGCTCACGAGATTCCTGTGTAGATGACGGGAATTTAGCTGTGCCAATCCGCCACGAGTGTGCAAAACCATTCACTATTGCCTATATATATTTTAATGTAGCCCCGACCCTTTAGGGTCGGGCTTTAATTCAAGAACGCAGTCTTGAACCAACTCCAGAGCTCTGCACCGTTCAGTTCCCAAATGTACAAGTTTAAGCCTTCATTTTCCGCTAGATTCCTTGATTGCCTTACAGAATCCAGAACCTTCTCAGCATCTTCCTTGGGTAATGGAGTAGGGTAGGCGTTCTTATAGACCAAAAAATATTTCTCGAATTGATTCTGCACATCCTCGGCGCCTAAGGCAGCTGCTGAGTACCTGATATACAACATTCTCTCGGGCCATATACTAGGTTCATAACCATCTTTTTTTGCCGCTTCTTTAAAATCACTAAGTATGTTCAGGAATTTGGCATAGTTTTTGTCGTAGGAGAAGGTATAGAGCAAACCTTCCTTGGCCAATGTTGGATTGGGATTTAAGAAGTATCCAACAATAGGAATTCGTACCGTTTCGCCAGCAATTTGTACACTCATCAAGAAGTGTGCGTCAGCATAACTTTGACTAATCTTGCCTAAGTCATTCTTGACTATCATTTTTCCGTCCAGTTCTGGCTATACTCGTCTATATCTGAATAATATGAAGTGATGAGTGGCAGGTTGGTCTGCAGGGCAATATTGTAGGCTTTTTCAGCGATTATATTAGCGTTTTCGGCAGCGGCCGAAGCCTTTTCAGAAGCGGTCGTAGCTTTATCCGCAGTATCTGATGCTTGGCAGCTTACCTTCCAGCTGCCAATAGCCGCAATGGCTAATACACACGTTGCAATTATGTATATTTTTTGAAGTCTATTGCCGTTCATTGGGAGTCGGCGCCACTCCTTTCATTATAACACATATGATACATTCCAAAGATATATCGCACTTGCCTCTATGAAACCATTCGCTAATAACTGTTAATTTGACGTGTATTGGTTTGGTGGGTTAACCTAGCTTTGTAAGCAAATGAATATGACATCAGTGCCGCTGCTTAAAGCTCTAGCTGAGGCTGGAGTTGGCTCCAGAAGGCGGATTGCTGATGCCATTAAAAATGGCCGGGTGGAAGTGAACGGCGAGCCGGTTGAGAACTTCCGCCATCCGGTGAATCCGGAGACTGACCGCGTCTCGGTGAATGGCAAAATGGTTGACCTTGAGCCAAGACGCACAGTCTATCTAATGGTCAATAAGCCAGCGAATATCCTAACAACTACCAGCGATGAGCGAGGCTGCAAGACGGTTCTGGATATCCTGCCTGAGAAATATCGCCACCTGAGGTTATATCCCGTGGGGCGTCTGGATAAAGACAGCACCGGCCTCATGCTCCTGACCAATGATGGTGACCTCACCTATAAACTCACGCACCCCAGATTCGAGCACGAGAAAGAGTACCTGATTCACATAGAAGGCAGGCTTAAGCCAGACGAGCAAAGAAAGCTGGAAAGGGGCGTTGAGCTTGAGGATGGCATGACCTATCCCGTGGTCGTTAAAGAGATGAAAGCACCACCGCCGTTTAACTACAGCATAACCATGCACGAGGGCAGGAAGCGGCAGGTGCGCCGCATGCTGGCAAACCTCGGTTACCAGGTGCTGGCACTCAAGCGCATAAGGATGGGCAGTCTCACACTGGGCAACCTCAAGGAAGGTGCCACCAGAGAACTAATCCCTGAAGAAGTCCGCGCGCTCTTAGCTGCCAAGCCACCAAAATCCGCAGGCCAAGGTAGAACATAGCCATCCGCCGCTTTTCTTTACCAAAAGCCGTCGCATTAGTATCGCATCTAAACAAAAAGGCTTTCATTTACGTTCTTATGTTTGTAACGTGGTGCATTGGCTTCAGAGGCAGCTAAGCTTATTTAATGGGTGCAAACTGAGAGCGAGTACGGATATGGAACATATAGTAGCGTGTCCAACGTGTAACAAACCAAACAGGTTTGGTGAGCCATTATGTGGGTTTTGCGGTCAGAATTTGGCATATAGATGCGCTCATTGTCATGTTGATATTGACCCAAGCATGACTTACTGTCCGCATTGTGGTGAAACGTCATTAGTATGGTCAATTGAGCAAAGTCTGGCAAATGATGAGCCATCCGAAAAACCGGATTTTGTCCTGGAACTTAATTGACCTGGTGTACCTCCGCACAATTTCACAACCATAAAACCACTCACTAACAAGCTGTATCCTTATTAGTATCACAGCGAATCACTTTATCTCATATATTGTTGGCGGTTTTTCACCGCTGTTATTCGGTTATCTATCAGGCGAGTATGTTTTAGTTTCGTCTTGCCTGGCAATCAGCACCATAGTTTGGATTTACTTGGGTACTATGATTTCTACAGCATCAACATAGATAATTGGCGTTGGCGGAGGTTCTGGCCCTCCTGTCGTTACATCTGCGGCTGGGTTGCTTTCCCCGGAGGGGCTAATAGTCAGAATATGGTCAGCATATATTAAATCTGTTGCTATGCTTGTGATCTTGTTTTGAGGGGTAGCTGCGTATGCATCAATACTTGGATAATCCTTGCCGTCAATCTTGATATCGGTTATACCGCAAAAGGGAGCAGTTACATGTACTAGGGAAATACCAGTTCCCTTAAATTTAATATCAACTTTGGGAATAGCAACACCGCCATAGCCTTGAAAAGTTATAGCCCAAGAGCCACCACTTGCCCGTTCGTCTTTATCTCTCCGCCATCCTTCGTCAAATTTAAATGAGGGGTCAGTTTCTTCAATGCGTATTTTCTCGTAGCTGGGTGCTGGAGCGGGAGGTGAAACGGGCTCTGTTTCGGGTTCTTGTGACTCAGTGGTTGGAGGTGTTCCTGATGGAGGCAATGGACTTGGAGTTGATGCAGTACAGGAAATAATCATCAAGGCCGCAGTCAACATGCAAGCCACTGCCACATAAGAAAAAGCTTGTTTCACTTGTCTTTTACCCCCTTTCTGATGCTTTAACATTCTATATATAATAAATTCATTTGGCAAGAATGCACGTAAGCCTCGGTTTCATATCTGATGGCTGTACCGTCGGCAAACTTGGGCAAGAAACTGGGGCATTATTGGGTGGTCTTAAACTTAGATTACAGGAGAAAGAGAAAGCCGAAACAAAGAAGAATCAAATGGTAAAAGTCATGCAGATTGTTTAGTAAAACAGAAAACCTATAGCAGTCAATTGCTCACTATTGCCCAATTCTAATATAATATCGGCTGGATGCCAGCGTAGCTCAGTGGTAGAGCAGCGGTTTCGTAAACCGCCGGTCGTCGGTTCGACTCCGACCGCTGGCTCCACAGCTTCAAAAATGCCCCACAAGGGGGTTTTGTCCACAAAATGAGGTGAGCCAAAGATGAGAAAATGGGGTTATGGCATAAACTCAATCCACATGACAGCACAGATTCACACCGAAGAATCTTCATGGTGGGTATTTGCCTTAGACAGGACTATCGAATGGCTGTGTGGCATTATCCCCCATATTCGCTTTCCCAAAGTCAAAATGAGGCTTAAGGATGCTGAAGAAATTGAATTCAATGATGGGAGCAAATGGACAACACTGCAGGATTGGTACGGCAATACAAGCCACTTCTTCCATCTGCATGTTCACCTTCCAGTGTTCTATTTCTGTCAAAGAAGGATCAAATTTAAATCTATAGAAATTGATTACGACCGGGCCAGAGAGATGTTTTATGAAAGCGATAAGAAATTTTGGGATGAGGTAGTTGCATACGCCGCCGAATAAACCAAAACGATCCTTTCCCTTCGCATGGGAGTCAAAACAAACAGACTAACCTACTGAGTCCACCTGCGCTGTAGCTACCTTACCCTTGCCCCTTGGCTTCAAGGTGATGTGCAAGTCAGCATCCAAAGCTTTGGCAACATCTGCAAGCGAAGCAAGGGTCGGGTTTGCCTCACCCCTCTCTAGCCTTGAGATAGCAGCTTGTCCCGTTCCTATCTTAGCAGCCAACTCTTCTTGACTCAGTTTGAGTTCCATGCGTCGCCTTATAATCGACTCAATCAACTGGAACTCTGGCCCCAGTGCCTCGTATTCCTTACGGAATTCATGGTCAGCCAAGAACTTCTTCTTTACGTCCTTATATAGTCTCATGTTTCTTCCCTCCAATAGCTACTTAAACCTTGATTCGTAATCTTGCTTCCTCCTCCTCGCCTTCTCAATCTCTCGCCGTGGTGTTTCCTTCGATTTCTTGCTGAAAACGTGAAATATGGCCAATCGCTTGCCTTCATAAGGATAAAAGAAAACACGATAATAACTCCCCGCATGCAAGACCCTCAATTCAAAAAGGTCATAACCCTCAAGCTTGGTTATATAATCCCTCAAATCGCTTAGTCCGAATTTCTCCAGTAAGTCCAGCCATTTAAATATTTTTGCCCCTGCTTTCTTAGGGAAACGAGCAATATCATCTTCAACCGGAGACTCACCTCTCTCCGTGACGTAAAACTCTAAGCTCCAATTCATTATCACTCAGTATGACATATATATCATAATTTGTCAATCCTCTTAAGTCCACCTACAACTGTCGGCGCTAACTCAACCCTGTCTCTGTTAATAGTTGAAGAACCTATACCGGAATTACTTTGAATTTCCCGCCATTTTTCGCTATAATTTCCCCGAAATTGACCAGGAGGTTAATACCCTAACCACGCAAATCAGGGGCGGAACTGTGAAGCTATTTGGTGGCGGAAACAGTCAAAATCAAATCTAGACTTCGTAAACCGCCGGTCGTCAGTTCGACTCCGACCGCTGGCTCCACCGAAATCGGAAGGCAATTTCAGTCGTTTCCTTATTCCTGCCCTGTGTTCTAGGCAGATAACAAGTTGAACATTTAGACTATAGACATGAAACGAGAAACTTGGCATCAATTAGCCATGACAGAGAAATGTGAAACCAGTATTAATGGGCAGGCCATCACATATGCAGTAAAGCGAAGCCTTAGGGCAAAACATGTCCGGCTAGAGGTGAGACGAGAGACGGGGCTTACAGTAGTTGTTCCTTATTATTACAAGATTGGGCAACTACCTGGACTTTTAAAATCGAAGGAACGATGGATTTCAAGTAACCTGGCAAGATGTAGCCAGCTCAAAGCGCTTTCTGCAGAGAAGGAACTCAGGAGTGGTGATACCGTCCCGTATCTTGGTCGAGACTTGAAGTTGGTCAAGCGGGAAAACCACAGTGGCGTTGGAGGTGTAACGCTAGAGGGAAATACACTGGCAGTGAGCAACGAATTGTTCAAAAATGGTGTTTTGGAATTGGCTTTGGAACAGTGGTATCGGACAGAGGCTACTAAGCTGATAAGCGAGAGAATAGATAAACTGAGCTCTCAGATGGGCATTAGCTACAAACGAATTGTCATACGAGGTCAAAAGACCCGTTGGGGCAGCTGCTCTCATAAGAAAAATCTTAGCTTTAACTGGAAACTAATAATGGCGCCGGAACCTGTGGTCGACTATGTCATCATCCATGAGCTTACCCATCTGAAAGAGATGAATCATTCAGGGAGGTTCTGGGAACTGGTAGCTCAGCACTGTCCCAGATGGCGAGAGTATAAAAAGTGGCTCAAACAACATGAGGCAGACCTTACTACCAAGCTCTGTGCCTGGAAATAGTCATGATTGTACATTATGCTTTTTTGCGTGGGAAAAGAGGACCTCTTATCTCTGTGGGGTGAAGCCGCCTGGCTGCCCTCTAACAGGAACATTACAAAGCTGATGGTGGTGGCCTCTATGTCTCTGGCTTCTCCAACATCTCCTTCATCGGTATCCAGTAGTAGTCACGCCATCCTTGCGCGATGTCCTGGTAATGTTCCTCCGGGACTTCTGTCTGGGTGAAAGTGAGTCGCGTTACGCCTTTAATTTCTTCGAGTATGAAAGTAGCCTGTGAATAGTGGCCTTCCGGCCAATCGCTGTATCGCCACGATTGAATAATCTTATGGTCCGGCACCAGCTCAAGATTTACCCCCTCGATATCACCCTCGTAAATGCTGAATTTGCTGCCCACTTCTCTGCTTATTTGCGCTTTCGAACCGGTAAGCTGTGAGTGTTTCTTCGAATCCATGAGAGTCTCGTATACCTCATGCGGAGTAGCTTTAAACGTCACTGTCTGGCGAATTGTTTTTGTCTTCATTTTGCTTATTTCTCCTAAGCTAACTTCTGCGCCTACCTAGCTTGTATAAATTGTATCATCAATAAATAGCATCAAACAGTTCGTATTGTTGCTCTGCAGGCCAGCAAAAGTCACCCCAGGTAGTCTACGAACTTGCGGCTGTGTCTGGGATGGCGCAATTTTGCCAGTGTCTCTTTCTCAATCTGTCTTATCCGCTCCCTGGTAAAGCCTAGTTCTGTGCCCACCTCTTCGAGAGTTCGGCAGCCTTCGCCGTCCAAACCAAACCTCATCTCGATGATGCGGCGTTCGCGGGTTGATAGTGAAGCAAGTGTCTTTGCTAGTTGCTCCCTGAGTAGGCCACTAGCAGCTTCGTCAGCGGGCTTTGTTAATGCCTGGTCCTCGACGAAATCGCTAAGTTGCCCTCCTTCATCACCTATGGGTGTTTCAAGGGAAATCGACTTGCTGGCATTCACCTGAAGTAACAACTCCAGCTTTTCGGGCGAAATTCCCATTTCAGAAGCCAATTCCTTGCTCGTCGGTTTTCGGCCGTACTTTTGGTATAACTTCTGACGTATCTGTACCAGCCTCGTCATGTTATCAGCCATGTGTACCGGTATTCGTACGGTGCGTATTTGTTCGGAAATAGCTCGGCTTATTGCTTGTCGAATCCACCAATGCGCATAGGTGCTGAATTTGTAGCCTCGACGATGATCGAACTTCTTAACAGCCCGCATTAGCCCGATATTCCCCTCTTGAATAAGGTCAGCCAATGGCATACTCCCAGCCCTATACTTTCTGGCCACGCTAACCACCAGCCGTAAGTTGGCTTGAATCAAATGGCGAGTTGCCTGGCGGGCACTTTCTCTTATTCGCTCGAAGTGAAGACCTATCTCCGGTTGAAGCCTCTCTAGCTCACCTTGAAATCCTGGCGAATCCACTTTCTGCTCAAGCTCGGCTGGTGAGCTTGCTCTCACCAATCCTACTATAACGTCCCATGGAATCAGCCGACTATCGAGGGACAGCTGAACTAGCCCCGGCGTGGTTTGAGCCTCACTTGCTCCGATTACGAGTGCTATGGCACTAGATAGTTGTTGGTCTATATGGCCATCAATTGCGCCTCGCAAGTTCGGATGCAACACCGTTTTTGCTATTCCTTCAGTCGACTGAAGGTTAAGATGCTGACACAGCGCCTCGAAAAGCGAGCCTGATTTAGAGAGACGCTTCATCAGTTCAAGCAGTAAATCAGTTTCTGATGGCGGAAAGCCATGTTTAGCAACCAACTCTTGCTCAAGCTGAGACAGATATTTACCATCCTCTATCGAGCTGCCAAGCGTTTTTTCCTCCTTAGCATTGAGAAGAGGGGTTTGGCCGCATTCAGCGAGATATAAATTTATAGGATCCCCAAAAGGTTCGATTTCTACACCTTGAGAAACGCTCTTAACCTCAGGGAATTCTTCCTCGTTATCAATCCCCAAACTAGCCATATGTAACTCCTCGTCGGAGAGGAGTTGCTCTATATCTTCAACGCTCTTTAAGACCATTTGTATCTCCCGCTAACTTTGCCGTTCCTCACCTTTTCATGACCTCAAGCATATAGACCTGTATAATTTCGCATGGACGGTGTAAAGAGCCGAAACTTGTGCCGCTTAAACAGCGACTACCTCTTTAACTTCAGGCACTTGCTCTTTAAGCACTCGTTCGACGCCATGCCTCAATGTCATTGATGCCATAGGGCAACCGCCACAGGCGCCAGTCAACCTTACTTTGACTATACCATCGCTGGCGTCCACAAGTTCCACGTTACCACCATCCGCCGCCAGGCTAGGCCTTATTTGATTCAGAACTGCTTCCACTTTCTCGCGCATGCTATGTCTCCTCTCTGTTCGTTATTAGACCAAATCCTTTTTCTTCTCTTCGTACTCTTTCTTACTTATCTCACCCTGCGCATATCGCCTCTTGAGCACTGCCAGAGCTGAGTCTGTTGCCGAAGAATCACAGTACCTTTGGTTGTTTAGACCACGGACCAGGGCCACGATTCCCCAGATAATCAGCCCCCAGAAGAGAATCATCGCCAGAGGCATAAACCATCCCCATCCTAATCCTCCCATCATCCATGGTCCCATCATGCCCCAGCCGGTTCCTCGCCATCCCGAAATACCTCCCCATACCAGGGGAAGCACTATCAGAATTGCCAGTACAACACCACCGACAATAATGCCTATCCTAAGATTCTTGTTCATAGTTCACCTCCAATTTCTACTATAGAGATTTTAGCCCAAACCAAAATCACTGTATGCGACTTTTATCTCATTAAACAGAAATAGCCAAAGAAGGGACAATGGAAAGTGGCGGGGACATTTATAGGTGGTATCTCAGCTTGACCTTAGGATTCCTCAATAACTATTTCGAATGGGAAGCTTAATGCCCCAGTGAGGCAAACGGCTTCGCAATCAATGCACCAATCGCACTCCTTTGTGGCAATCAAAGTAACAACGTTGTCAATCAGTACTAGGGCACCGCATTGGCATACGCTAACACATAAACCGCACCCGTTACACTTTTTGGGGTCTATCACAGGCAGTTCATTCATTGCTGTGAATATCCATTTTTAATATTTTAATGATGGAGGCCATCTTTGTATGTGACCTTTGTCTCACGAAGGTGCCTCCATTATCTTTTTCAGGATTTCTTTGTTGGTAATTATTATTCGATGGCGATCAAACTTGATGGCACCTTCCTGTTCTAGAGTTTTGAGCGACCTGCCAACTATCTCCCGGACGGTACCTGCCATAGCTGCCATGTCCTGCTGGGTGAGCCGCTGCCCAGTTCCTGTTCCATCACCGGCGTACTGGAGAAGTATCTTGGCTATCCTGCCGATAACATGTTTGAAGGACAAATCCTCCACCAATGATAGAAGGTAACGTACCCGACTTGCCAGTATTTTGATGACATTCAAGGCTACATGTGGGTGATCCCGAAGGATAATCTCCAGGTTGCTCTTTCTTATTCCGTAAAGAACGACAGACCCCATGGATTGGGCAGCAGCGGGATTTGGGCCGCCATCAAACGCAGCGACATCGTTAAACGAGTCGCCAGGGCGTGCGATATTCAGGATCTGCTCCTTCCCCTCAGCGGAGGTCTTCAGAACTTTCACCACGCCTGAGACGACAAAATATAGCACCTCATCCAATTCGCCTTCGAGCAGGAACATCTCTCCCCTCTCAGCCTTTTTCTCGAAGAAGAACTTGGCGACTGAATCAAGGTCAGTAAGGCTGAGGTCAGAAAAATATGGAGTGCGCTTTAGGAAATCGGTTTGAATAGCCATATCCTGATAACTAATCCTAGTTACAATGTATGTTTTTGTCAACATTGCTGATGTGCGGTGCTGGTCGGTTTTTGTTGATAAAAACGAATCTAAATAAAGGTGAGTTTAATGGATAAGTCTCAATGAATTCAAGATTTTTAAAAGAAATAAATTCAATCAGCTAAGACCGACCAGAACCCAAAATTGCATTCGAGTGCTTTTCTTGAGAGTATGACTTGACAAGTATAGTATAATTAAGTAAATTTACTCGGTATAATTAAGTAAATTTACTCATCAATCCCGTTAAGCGATTTCTTGTGGTTCAAGTTCTTCTGAGGTTTTGTTTTTGAAGGGGCAGGATAGGGTCAAGCTTAAAGTCCAGGGCATCGGTTTGCAGTTTGGGCGGCTCCGTGCTTTGGATGATGTTGATATTGAGGTCAGAGGGACGGAGATATTAGCTATTATAGGCCCGAATGGCGCGGGGAAGAGCTGCCTCCTTAACTGCATAAACGGATTTTATCGCCCTCAAGAGGGCGATATTCTTTTTGAAGGAAAGAATATCACCAGACTGCCAATCCACAAAATTGCCGAACTGGGCATCTCTCGGACATTCCAGAACATCGAACTCTATACGGGGTTGACCGTTTTGGACAATCTTATGGCAGCTCGACATGTTCGCATGAAGCAAGGGGTATTGGCAGGTGCTCTGTACTTCGGCCCGGCCTATCGGGAGGAGATGGAACACCGCAAAGTAGTCGAAGATATAATAGACTTTCTCGAAATGGAACCAATAAGGAAGAAGGTGGTGGGGCTTCTTCCCTACGGAATGAGGAAGCGGGTGGAATTGGGCAGGGCTCTAGCTTTGGAGCCAAAGCTGCTTTTGCTTGATGAGCCTATGGCGGGGATGAACATAGACGAGAAAGAGGACATGGCTCGCTTCATTATAGATACTATAGAGCTTCGGCAAATTCCCATTGTCCTTGTTGAACATGATATGGAAGTGGTTATGGATATTGCTGATAGGGTGGTTGTCCTCGATTTCGGGCATAAAATTGCCGAGGGCTTTCCAGATGAAATAAAGGTCAATCCTGCGGTTATAAAGGCTTACTTGGGTGAATAGGAGGGTATAAGAAGTGGCTGTGCCCGTTTTTGATACTGCTGCTAAATATTTAAAATACAACTATGGAAAATGGGGCGATAAGAAAGTAGCCTTACGCGTAAAGGATCGGGGTATCTGGCAGTCGTATACCTGGAAAGACTACTACGAAAAGGTGAAGTACCTCTCACTTGGCTTAATCAGCCTTGGCTTGGAACGGGGTGATAAGGTGGCGATTCTGGGGGAGAATAAGCCTGAGTGGTACTGTGCTGAGCTAGCTGCCGGAGCAGCCGGTGCCACTGTGACTGGCATATTTGTTGATTGTCTGCCTACCGAGGTTAAATTCTATGTTGAGGATTCTGAGTCTAGGTTTGTCATTGCCCATGACCAGGAGCAGGTCGATAAGTTTCTGACTCCATACAAAGATAGGGAGGGCAACGAGCATCCACCCCTTAAAGATGAACTGTCCTTGCTGAAGAAGGTCATTTTCTGGGATCCTAAGGGGATACTTGGCTTTGAAGGGACTCCTATTGGTGACTATGCCGACCCGATTCTGACGAGCTTCGACCAGGTTGTCGAGTTGGGCAAGGATTACGAGAAAAATCATCCCGGCTTATTTGAAGAAAATATCGAGAAGACTAGCGGAGATGACATAGGCCTTTTCATGTATACATCCGGCACTACTGGTTTACCCAAGGCTGCCATGCTGAGGAATAAGACTTCGCAATTGACCAACAGGGCGTGGAATTCGGTAGATAAGTGGCGACCTGACGAGCAATACGTCTCCTTCTTGCCACCGGCATGGGTGACGGAGCAAGGGCTTGGGGTAGGTGCCAACTTGCTTACGGGTATGGAGATAAACTTCCCTGAAGAACCGGAGACCGTACTGGAGAACATCAGGGAAATCGGGCCTGGTATCCTTTTCTGGGGGCCAGCCAACTGGGAAAGCGTCAGCCGGCTGATTCAAGCGAAGATACTTGACACCGCTGCGCTGAGAAGATTACTGTATCACCTTTTCCTGCCAGTGGGCTACAAGGTGGGTGATTTGCGAATAGCCGAGAAGAGGGTTAACTGGCTGTGGCGAGCGCTTTATGCTATTGCTGACATGGTAGTTTTCCGACAGCTTAAGGATAAAGTTGGCCTGTTAAAGGTCAGAATTGCCTACAGTGCCGGGTCGGCAATAAGCCCTGAGATATTTCGTTACTTCCAGGCCCTTGGCGTGAAACTCAAGCAGCTATACGGCAGCACAGAAATGGGTCTGGTCACCATTCACCCTGATGATGATATCCGGCCAGAAACCTGTGGTCCTCTCATGCCCGGGTATGAATGCCGACTGGCTGATGACGGTGAGATCCTGGTAAGAAGCGAGATGCTCTTCGCCGGCTATTACAGGAAGCCCCAAGCCACTAAGGAAAAATACTTGGGCGACTGGTATACTAGCGGTGATTTCGGCCACATCGAAGAGCATGGTCACCTCATCTGTATTGACAGGATGGACCACTTGAAGGAATTAAGCGGCGGTCGCAAGTTTTCGCCACAATTTGCTGAAATCAGGCTGAGGTTCAGCCCTTATATCAAAGGGGCCTTGATTGTGGGGAGCGAGGACAAGGATTTTGTCACCGCCATAATAAATATTGACTTGGACAATATGGGACGCTGGGCTGAAGCCAGGCGTATCCCTTATACCACCTTTACTGACCTGTCCCAGAAGCCGGAAGTGATTAATGTGATAAAGGGCGAGATATTGAGGGTTAATAGGCACCTCCCTGAATGGACGAGGATAAAGAGATTTGTCAATTTGCACAAGGAATTTGATGCCGATGATGCTGAACTTACCCGAACCAGAAAACTGCGGCGCGATTTTATCGAAGAACGATATGGATATCTGATAGACGCACTCTATGGGGATAAGGGTGAGTTGAAGGTGGAAGCTCCGATTACTTACCGCGATGGTCGGACAGGGACAATGCATACAAGCGTCAAAGTCAACACTGTTGAATAGAGCAAGATGAGCTAAAGGAGGAGAAGTGCAGTTTTTTCTGGAGCTAAGTCTCAATGGTTTGGTCATCGGGGCGCTTTATGCTCTGGTGGCACTGGCAATAGTCCTCGTTTGTAAAGCCACTGAGGTGGTGAGTCTAGCCCACGGTCAGTTGCTAGCCTTCGGTGCCCTGTTTTTCTATGTGGGCTATATATTGTTGGGATTGCCCCTCTGGGTAGGTTGGCTTGTAGGTTTGGCAATGGGCGCTGTTCTTGGATTTGCTGTCGAGCGCATTTGCCTGCGGCCGCTAATCGGTCAGCCACTTTTCTCGGGTTTCCTTATGACTTTTGCTGTATTCATGGTGCTTGATGGGATTTTCGCGCTCATCTTGAAAGGCGAGGCCTGGGGATTTCCTGACTTTTTGCCCAAGGGTAATATTACCATTGCCGGTTCTAGTGTGCCCGTAGGTGGTTTATATAGTCTTGGTATTTGTCTAGTGGTGTTCCTGTTGACGGTGCTCTTCTTTCGCTATACCAAGGTTGGCCTGGGGATGCGGGCTACTGCCGAGTCACACCAGCTAGCCCAAAGTGCGGGCATAAACGTCAGGACGATTTTTTCCCTTGTCTGGATTCTATCGGCGGTGGTGGCCGTTGTCGCCGGCGTCATGCTGGCGAGGTATTACGATATCCGCTTCATGTTGACTATGGTAGCCTTTAAGGGTCTGGTTGTAGCCATGGTTGGCGGTCTGGACTCATTGCCTGGTGCTCTTGTCGGTGGGCTCTTGTTGGGCTGGGTGGAAAATGTGGCTTCAGGCTATTTAGACCCGATTGTTGGCGGCGGTATTCAGGAGGTAGCGGGTTATATCATGCTTCTCCTCGTTCTCTTAGTTAGACCCTATGGTATCTTCGGCTTAGTCAGAATAGAGAGGGTGTGACATGCTTCCCTGCGGTACTTTCAACCAAGATTACGGCAGAGATACGGCGGTTATCAGGACAAGGCTGCAATGGATTATTACCATCCTAGCCCTTGTGGTACTGCTTACGTTTCCACTTTACGGCGACCATTATTTAATAGGCTTAATCAACAAGATGTCCATTACCATCGTCGCTGTGTTGGGGTTGCAGCTGATGATGGGTTATTGCGGGCTGATCTCATTCGGTCAGGTGGCATTTGTGGCAATAGGTGCCTTCACCTCAGCTATTCTCACTGCTACTTATGGTTGGCCGTTCTGGCTGGCGTTGCCGGTTTCAGGCATCGTTGCTGGGCTGGTTGGCATTGTCGGCGGTACCCCGGCTCTGAGGATTAAAGGCTTCTATCTCGCCCTGGCCACTCTGGCTATCCACTACATTGTCACCTGGCTGATATTGCATCTGAAAATCACCGGTGGTGTCGTAGGCTTACATGCGCCACCACCTACGGCGTTTGGTTTTGCTTTCGATACAGATGAAACGATGTACTACATTATTGTGCCCGTGATGCTGCTGATGACCTATTTCGCCAAGAATTTGGCCAGGTCAAGGATAGGCAGAGCTTTTGTAGCTATCAGGGATAATGACCTTGCAGCTTCGGTAATGGGAGTGAGCCTATTTAGATACAAATTAGTTGCTTTCTTCATCGGTTGTTTCTTTGCTGGCATCGCTGGCTCGCTGTTTGCTCACTGGATGATGTTTGTCCACGTGGAGCAGTTTCCGCTGGCTGATGCCGTTTTCTACATCGGTATGCTTATCGTTGGTGGCCTGGGGACAATAGTGGGGGTCTTCTTCGGCACTGTTTTTATCAGCTTGCTAATTGAAGCGGTTACCTTTGCCTCGCCGACGTTGACCGGGTGGTTCCCAGCTTTGGGCATTGCGCCGGCGGCAGCGCTAGGTGCCAGCGCCTTTGGCGTCATAATTGTGCTCTTCTTAATTTTTGAGCCCAGAGGGCTAGCCCATCGCTGGGCTATTTTCAAAGCATCCTACAGACTTTTCCCGTTTGCGTATTAGCTAATAGGGGATATAAAACAAAATAGATGGGAGGTTGGAAATGGGAAAGACAAAGTCTCTAGTATTCAGTGTTATTGTGCTCCTGATATTGCTGACGTTGTCGTCAGTACTTGGATGTGCCCCTAAGGTACCGCTCAAAGAAAAGGTAGTCACCTTCCTAGACCTGGCGGATTATACCGGGCCGATAGCTGGACTCAATGTTCCGGCTGCGACAGCGGCCGAGGATATGTTCAAGGAGGTAAACTCCAAGGGTGGTGTTGGGGTGAAGATAAATTATATCAGTGTTGACACTCGTTACGATATCGCCCGCGGTGTATCAGCCTATAAAAGGTATCGAACCGAGCCCAAGCTCATGACGGTGGTTGCTATTAGCACGGCGCTTAGCAAGGCTATCACACCTATGACAGCGAGAGACAAAGTAGTGCAGAATGTGACAGGCGATGGTGAACCTCAAGCCCGCCTCGGTTGGGTGTTCATCATAGGTGCTGCTTACCAGAATGCTTTTGGGGCCAGCATTGATTTCCTGTTAGAAGACTGGAAGAATAATGGTAAGTCTGGTATGCCTATTGTTGGCTACATGAATTGGGACAGCGCCTATGGCAGGGAGCTGCTGCGTGGCGGCCAGGAATATGCCGAGAAGCTTGGTGTAAAACTGCTACCGCCGGAGTTCTTTCCTACTGGGGCTCCTGACCACACTGTTTGGCTACAACGACTTGCTACAGGTAATCCCGATTATATCCTCATTGCCGGCGTGGACCCAACGCCGAGTAATGTCTTACGTGATGCCTATAAGCTGGGCCTGACCAAGAAGATCCAGTTTATTGATACCAGTTATTGGGGGCCCACTGAAGCAGTCGGCATTAAGCTACATCCTGAGGCTACAGAAGGGTGCTGGATGAATTCTTATTATCTCCGTGGTGACGAAGCCTGGACACATCCTCTGGCTGCCTATATGGTGCCGAAGTATCATGGCAAAAGCGTTGAAGAGTTCCGTAAGGAGACAGCAGCAATCTATGTTGCTGGACTGACGCGGCCACTTACCTTCGCCAAAGCTTTAGAGATAGCCCTTGAAAAAGTTGGCTATGATAAACTGGATGGCGAAGCTATGAAAGCAGGTATGGAGGCAATTACCGGCATCGATGTAGGTGATGGTCTAACAGGACCCATTGCTTACAGCCCTACCAGTCGACAAAGTGTCGATCAAACCAAATTCTACCAAGTGAAGAACGGCAAAGAGGTGCCTATCAGTGGTTGGAGAAAGGTACCTGATTGTGTATCGCTACATGACTGGAATGAGTAAAATGGAAGGGGGTGATAATGGGCATTGCATGAATGGAGACTTAAAAGCGAGAGACTAAAATGAAGGAGGTGAAAAGTCTGCAAATGAGCAAAAGAAAGTATCTATTATTTGGTGCAATTCTGCTTGTGGTAGTGCTGGCGTTGCCAGCAGTCTCTGCCTGCGCACCTAAAGCACCGGCACAGGAGAAGGTGATCAGCTACTTGAGCCTGGGTGATTATACCGGGCCGATAGCCGGGCTAAATGTCCCTGCCGATATGGGTTGTGGGGACATGTTCAAGGAGATAAATGCTACCGGTGGTGTTGACGGGGTAAAATGCAATTTTATCGGCGTGGATACCCGCTATGATACCGCGCGCGGTGTGTCGGCCTACAAGAGATACCGGACTGAGCCCAAGCTGTTGGTGGTGAATGCCATCAGCACACCGTTCGGCAAGGCTATCATGCCGATGACCATGAAAGACAAGGTAGTCCAGCTGGCTCCGGGTGACGGTGAGGCTCAGGCCAAAATAGGCTGGGTGTTCCCCTGGGGTGTCTGCTATCAGAATGCCTTCGGAGCCACCATAGACTTCATCCTGAAAGACTGGAAGGATAAGGGCAAGACCGGCAGCCCTGTAATCGGTTACATGAGCTGGGACAGCGCCTACGGCAGAGAGCCACTTCGTGGCGGCAAGGAATACGCTGAGAAGCTCGGTGTAAAATTGCTGCCGCCGGAGTTCTTCCCCACGGGTGCTCCTGACCATACCGTCTGGCTCCAGAGACTCGCCACAGCTGGCGCCAACTATATCATCATCGGTGGTGTTGACCCGACGCCGAGCAACATCATGCGTGACGCTTACAAGCTGGGTATTACTAAGACGATTCAATTTGTTGATTCCACTTTCTGGGGTCCTACTGAAGCGGTTGGCATCAAGCTGCATCCGGAAGCTACTGAAGGTTGCTGGATGAACAGCTATTATCTCCGTGGTGACGAGTGCTGGTCGCACCCGCTGGCTGCTAAGATGATACCGAAGTACCGTGGAGTGAGCGTTGACGAGTTCCGCAAGAACACACCGTCGAACTATGTAACCGGAATGGTATGGGCGCTTGTTTACAAAGAGGGCGCGAAGAGAGCCATAGCTGCCGTTGGCTACGACAAACTTGATGGTGAGGCGATGAAGACGGCTTACGAGTCGCTCACTGGCATGGATATTTCACAAGGACTGGTAGGGCCTTGCACCTACAGTCCCACTAACCGCCAGGGCAGCGATGTGACCAAGTTCTACGCAGTGAAGGGTGGCAAGGAGGTGTCTATTAGTGGTTTCGTGAAGGTTCCCGATTGCGTAGCCCTCTATGACTGGAGTAAATAGGAGTAAGGAGGCAGAATAATGATGAAATTATGTAATTTTAGGACGCTAGTTTTTGTAGCTATGGTAGCACTTCTGGTGTTGCCAATATCGGCCTGTGCTCCTAAGGCGCCCCCACCACCTCCAGCAGGAACACTAACTGTGGAACCAGCGAAAATTGACCAGGCTGCGCTCAAAGCGGTATTGCCAGCGCTTGCCAAGGCGATGGGGTTACCTGAGGCTGCGGCAGCAGGTCTTCCGCCTCAAATGGGAATTCTGGCTGTACCTGTGAAGTTTAAGGGTACCGGCTGGCAGCCCAACGAGATAATTACTGTGGACCTGGTTGTACCCCCCGATGTGGAAATGAAGGGGCTCGACCGTGAGCGCGGTGAGGACAGTGTTGGCATTGCTTATGCCACTGCCAATGACAAAGGTGATTTTGAGGTGACGCTGGAAAGGGTAGCGAAAGTTGACTGGCTGTTGCGTGGTAGCTTTCTGCCCACGATGGCGCTCGATACAAAGTCACTCGGCAATCCATTACCAAATGGCACCTATACGCTAAAGGCTGTTGGTGAGGACCTCCGCTCTGTTGCTACGACAACGTGGGAGCTAGAGTTGGTGGCGGCACCAGCGCCGCCAACGCCACCGGCACCACCACCAGCGCCCTCAGAGCCAGGAAAGCTCTCCTTTGAAGCTGCTGAATATACCAATGCCGAGCTTGGTTTCTCGGTTAAATATCCCAAAGATTGGGCAAAGCAGCCGTCCGATGTCCTTCTGTTCTATGCGGCATCACCAGCTCAGGTTCCAGTTCTGTTTGTTGATGCTGAGGAGGGAGCCACTTTTGCTGAGACGCTTAAAAATTCACTGGAGGCAGCTGGCGGCTCAGGCTTCAAAGTTGTTTCTGAGAAAGAGACTACTTTAGCTGATGGCACTAAAGCCACCGAGGCGGCGATTGAAGTAACACTGAGAGGGTTTGGAGCTAAAGGTTTTGCCCTGGGTGCGAAGAAGGATACCAAGTGGGTATTGGTCACAGTAGGCACCGTAGAGCTATTGGCTAAGTACGACGAAGCTAAGTTTTCAGAGATCGTTCATACCTTACAATTCAAGAAGTAAGTGCTGGGCTAAAGGGGTTAATTGTCAACGAGTGACAAGGAAAGGAGAAGCCTTTCCGAAAGGTGGGGTTTCTCCTTTTCGCCTCGACCTTATAGTATTTTACGTGGATGGGAGTGTCTACTAATATTATAGCGCCAGGCGTTAGCTTCGCTGACCTCGACCCTAAAGGGTGGAGGATATATGTGTGGTGATAGGCTACCCTAAAGAGTCGTACTACATGGGGCAATAAATTGTTATGGCTGTTTTGTGAAGATTGATGGGGGGCTAAGAGGCGTAAAAGTGGTTAATGATATGATGGCATGATTGAGAAATATACTAACAACAGGGTACAACCTGTCTTGACTATAGAAACGACTATAGAAGGGGTACAGCATGTTAAAGTTAAACAGTATTGAAGTTATCTATCTCAATGTCATACTGGTGCTGAAAGGAGTTTCACTGGAAGTACCAGAAGGGGCGATTGTAACACTGCTTGGTGGTAATGGCGCCGGCAAGACGACCACGCTTAAGGCAATTTCTGGATTGCTTTATACGGAGGAAGGTGAAGTAACCGATGGCAGCATTGAGTGGGATGGCCAGAGAATAGACAGGATGAACCCTGAAGATGTGGTCAAGTTGGGAATTGTCCAGGTTATGGAGGGGCGTCCCATGTTTGAGCACCTTAGTGTAGAAGAAGAATTGAAAGTAGGCGCCTACATTCGGAGGGACGCTGCAGGCGTGCGAAGAGATTTGGATATGGTCTATGGTTATTTCCCAAAGCTGAAAGACTTGCGTCATGCAACAACAGGTTATCTTTCCGGAGGTGAAAGGCAGATGGTAGTGATGGGGCGGGCGCTCATGGCACGCCCGAAGCTGATGCTTTTGGATGAGCCGTCCCTGGGGCTTAGCCCGATACTGGTGAAAGAGATCTTTGACATAGTGAAAAGGATTAACGCCGAGGAAAAAACATCCATTTTAGTGGTGGAACAGAATGCTAAGGCTGCACTGGAGTTGGCTGATTACGGCTACGTGATGGAGAATGGCCGTGTGGTTATGGATGGGCCGGCTGAGAAACTGAGAGATAACGAGGACATAAAGGAATTCTACCTGGGTTTGAGTAAAGTGGGGCAACGAAGGAGCTATCGTGAAGTGAAGCACTACAAGCGGCGGAAGCGGTGGCTGGCATGATTGAATGATGGAGCTATAATAACACCCACTACCTATTTAGCTGCGACTTTTTAAAGTCATAGTGGCGAGGTTTAAGCCTCGCCACTGCATTTCCTAATGCGGAAATCCCAAACCCCAATTTCCATCAATGCAGGGACAGGTTCTAAAGACCTGTCCCTGCATTTTTTACGGCAGACTCTGCGTTTGCAGCAGGATTGCTATATGCTCGTTGCACTGACGAAAACGGTTGAGCTATAGGCCTAACTCCTGGGCTACAATCGCCCGCTGGAAGTCGCCGTCGCCGAACATTATCTCACCAGCTTTCGCGCGCCTGTAGTACAGGTGGATATCGTGGTCCATGGTGAAGCCGATTGCTCCAAATATTTGATGGGCTAAGAGGGTAACCCGTCCGCAGGCTTCACTGGTCCAGGCCTTAGCTATGGCTACATCCATATCAGACGGCAGCCCTTCATTTACTTTCCATGCTGCTTTGTACGTGATGAATCGCGCACCATCAACATCGGTTACCATGTTGGCACAGTAATGCTGGATGGCCTGAAAGCTGCCAATAGGTCGGTTAAACTGGACTCTGTCCTTGGCATACTGGACAGCCATCTCTAGCGCAGCCTGAGCACCGCCGACCATCTCAGCGCATTTAGCTACAGTAGCCTTCTGGAGGGTATCTTTTACTGTTGGCCAGCCCTGGTCTGGTTTTCCTAATATGTTGCTTTGTGGCACACTCACGTTGTCGAAGACAACCTCACATTGCTTATCACGAGCTAGAGTTTTCAGGAGAGTGCCTTTAACTCCAGGGCTTTTGGCATTAACCAGGAAAATGGTGATTCCGTCCTCGGGGTTTTTCCCCTTTTTTGTCCTGGCCACGCATAGTATATAGTCAGCCACGTTAGCATCAGGGATAAAAAGTTTAGTGCCGTTGATAACATGTCCATCGGTACCAGCCACGGCTTTGGTCTTGACTGATGGTGCGTCATATCTGGCACTTGGCTCTGTTAATGCCAAGGTGAGGAGCATGTCCCCACTGGCAATTTTGGGCAGGATATCCTTCTTTTGCTCTTCGCTTCCTGCCGCCAAGACGGTTAGACCGCCGAGGACCACAGTTGAAAAAAACGGGCCAGGCAGTATATTGTGTCCCATCTCCTCAAGGAGGACAATCAAATCTAAGAAGCTACCGCCACTACCGCCATATTTCTCTGGGAATACCAGCCCCGTCCAGCCCAGTTTCGCCATTTTTTGCCATAGTTCAGAGGAATAGCCGGTGTCGCTCTCATCTAATTGCCTGACCAGTTGCTTGGGGCATTCCTTTTGCAGAAAGTCACGGGCTGATGTCTTCAGCATCTCCTGTTCTTCACTCAGACCAAGTTCCATTTTCTACCTCCAATAATATGTGAATTTGCATAATAAGCATAAGACTTGGCTATGCACGTGGCAGCCCAAGTCCCCTCATAGCAATGATGTTGCGCTGGATTTCGGAAGTGCCGGCACCAACTAGGGCTGAGATACAATCCAGGTATCCAGCCTGGACTCTCCCTCTTAGGGATGCCCATTTGGATTCCCTTTCCAGCGGTCCATAATGTCCCATAACCTGCATCCCGGTGTTGGCTAGTTTTTGGCTTAGCTGGGTGGTAAACAGCTTCAACACAGATGCCTCGATATTCGGGACGAGTCCTTTGTCAAGCATCCAGGCTGTTTGCCAGAAGAACATGTAGGCTACTTCAATCTCGACTGCCATCTCGGCTAGTTTATTTCGTATTAAGGGATTCTGGCTCAAGGATTGTCCATTGTGTTTTGTTTCTTTGGTGTACTGCGTTATTTCTTCGAAGGTTCGCTTGAAGCCTCCTATGGGGATTACAAGCCTCTCGAAGTCCAGAGCTACCATTACGTAATACCAGCCCCTATTTTTCTCACCGACGATGTTCTTTTTTGGCACCACTACATTGTCAAAAAACACTTCATTAAAAGACTGAGAGCCACATATGTTTGTCAAGGGGCGGATAGTAACACCTGGTGATTGGTTGTCTACAATAAGCAATGTAATCCCTCTGTGAGGGGCAGCATTAGGGTCTGTCCTGGCAATCATCCAGGCATAATGTGACACGTGGGCCGCAGTGCTCCAGATTTTTTGTCCATTGATGATAAGGTCATCGCCATCTTCAACAGCACGAGTCTGAATAGAGGCAAGGTCAGAACCAGCGTTTGGTTCACTGTAAGCCAGCCAGAACCTTGCTTCACCTCTGGCTATTTTAGGCAGCCATTCTTTCTTCATTTCGTCGCTGCCGAAGAGCATGATGGTGGGACCGCCGATTAGCGTGGCTACTTCACCACCGGGTGCTCTATAGTAGCTCATGCGCTCGTGGAAGATGGCCTGTTCAATATTGGTACGTCCTGCGCCACCATATTCTTTGGGCCATGAGATATTAAGCCAGCTTCTCTCAGCTAACTGGTGTCTGAATTGCTCAATATGGGGGTTAGCTTCTTCAAATTCTGATAAGGTGCCGTACCCCCCAGGCCAGTAAATGTTTTTCTCGGTCCAGCCTGCAGGTAGCTCCTTTTTTATGAAATCCTCGACCTCTGTTCGAAATGCTTCTTCTCGGTCGCTAAATCGAAAATCCATATTTATCCTTTCTGAAAGCTTCGCTGGTTTAAAGAGCTAGAGCAGTTTACCCTCGTGGTAATCCCAATCCTCTCATAGCGATAATGTTACGTTGAATCTCGTTGGAGCCACCACCGACACCTATAGAGAGGGAGCTTAGATACAGTCGCATTATCCTAGCATTGAGCGGGGCCCATTTAGAATCCCTGTCCAGCTCCCCATAATGACCTAGAATACGCATACCTACGTTGGCTAACCGTCTCATTACTTCGCTGCCAAATATCATTGTCATGGAAGATTCATAGCTGGGATGGAGGCCTTTACTATACATCCAAGCGATGCGATAACACATCAAACGGAGAACTTCATTTTCGATTGCCATTTCTGCCAGTTCATTCTTGAGCAGGGGGTCATTGGCAATAGGTTCTCCGTTACGTTTGGTTTCTTTGGCGTATCGAACTAAGTCTTCGATGGTTCGTTGCTGTGCCGCAGCGGTGCCAACTGAGGAGCGTTCATAATCTAAAGCTATAACTAGTTGATACCAGCCGTTGTTTTTCTGCCCTACCAGGTTGTCTTTGGGGATGCGCACATCATCGAAGAAGACCTCATTGAAAGAATGTCGGTTCAAGATGTTTATCAGGGGACGAATAGTAATTCCCGGCGTCTTCATATCAACGATAAACATGCTCATTCCTTTGTGCTTGGATGCATCTGGGTCAGTTCTGGCAGCGAGCCAGCAATAGTCGGCTAGATGCCCGTAGCTACACCATATCTTCTGGCCGTTAATCACATACTCATCGCCAACTTCAACAGCGCGGGTTTGTAGTGCGGCGAGGTCGGAGCCAGCGTTTGGCTCACTATAGCCAAGGCAGAAAATTATATCGCCTTTTGCCACCGGGGTTACATAGTCCTTCTTTTGCTTTTCGGTGCCAAAGAGCGCAATGGTGGGGGCCACCCAGTTTACCGTTATCTCTACCTCCACGCTTATCGGTGCCCTGTTGTAAGCCAGTTCTTCAGCTAGTATAAGCCGTTTGGTGTGGCTCAATTCCAGCCCACCGTATTCTTTAGGATATGCTGGTGCTAGCCAGCCCTTCTGACCCAGTTTGCGCTGGAACTGACGGGAAAGTGCCCATGATTCCTCGGTTTCCTCCCATATGCCTGGGTCGAGTTCAAACCACCTTTGAGGAATCTCCTGCTTCAGCCATTGGCGAACCTCTTTCCTGAAGGCCTCCTCATCTTCGGTAAATCTGAAGTCCATGCTTGTCCTCCCTGTTATAAGTCAGGTTATGCGTGCCTACTCGATGATGGCGATAATGTCATCTTCCAGGATGGAGTCACCCTCTTTCACTCTGATTTCTACCACCTTCCCGTTGTGAGGAGATTTCACCCGGATTTCCATTTTCATGGATTCAAGAATAACAATAGTGTCGCCCTCGTTAACTTGTGAACCAGGCTCTACCACGATTTTCCAGATGCTACCTGTAATTGGTGAAACAACTTCTGTCATAGCTGGCTTAACTCGCTTTACCTTTTATTTTATTTAGCCTTTGTTTGACTCAAGCCCAGAATGATTTTAGCCTCTTGCACAGTTGCTGGCTCCCTGCCAACATCTCGTGTCATTCTTGCTGCTTTTTCCACCAGTGGGCCGTTTCCTTCTCCCATAACCCCCGGCGATAGATAGAAGTTATCTTCGAGTCCAACTCTGATATTCCCACCAAGAGCCAGAGCAGTAGCTACCAGTAACCATTGGTCTTCACTGATACCTATTACCTGCCATTGCACTCCTGGAGGTACTACACTAGACACATGGGTTAGATTTCTAGCGGTGGCAGCCATTCCTCCAACTACACCAAAAATGAGGCTTACTTGAAAGTTCTTGATCGATCCCATATCAACCAATGGGAATAAGCTTTCCAAATGACCAAGGTCGAAGCATTCGCACTCTGGCTTTACACCGCTTTTGTTCATGGTGTCCAAAAAGAACATTATATCATCGAATGGGTTCTGGAAAACCATAGAGAAAACGAAATTCTTCCGCCTGGGACTGTATTTGGCATAATTCATTGTGCCCATATTGAGGGCGGCGATGTCTGGCTTTACCTCCCGGATATGAGCGATTCTATTCTCTCTGTCTATACCTACAGCGCCGGTAGAGAAGTTAACTATAATGGGGCACCTTTTCCGAACCTCCTCCATAATTTCCCGAAAAATCTCCACTCTCCAGGACGGCCGGCCGTCATATTCTCTGCCGTGAATATGTACTATTGAAGCTCCAGCATTGTAGGCACTTAGCGCCTCTTCAGCGATTTCCTGAGGGGTATAAGGGATCCACTTGCATTGTTCTCTGTTAGCTGCGACACCGGTCAAGGCAGCAGTTATTACCACTTTGTCTTGTAAACCCATGGTTTCTCCTCTCGCGTTATTTTCCTTTCCATACTGGTTCACGCTTTTCCAGAAAAGCGGCAATCCCTTCACCTACATCTTCAGCCATCATATTAATCGCCAGCATTGATGCCAGGTATTCCAGGGCTTTCTCATATTCCATATCGCGCATGGTGTAAAATGCTCTTCTGCCGAGCCTAAGAATAGCCGGGCTTTTATTGACTATTTTCTTGGCGATTTCATCAACTTTGGCATCCAATTGGTCTCTGGGCACAACATAGTTCACCAGGCCAAGTTGTTGCGCCTCTTTGGCAGGAATTCTTTCTCCGGTGAGCATCATCTCGAGCAGTCTTTTTGGAGCTGAAGCAAAGCGGGCTAAAGTTGCCATGATGATATAAGGGAATAGCGCCACGTTTATTTCCGGTGTTCCAAAGAGACAATCATCGGCAGCGATTACTATGTCACAGGCACAAGCCAGACCAAGTCCACCACCCAGGGCATGGCCATTCATCCGACCGATCAAAGGCTTCTTTAAGTCTCTGATTATCTTAAAGAGCTCGGCAAAATTTCTCTGACCCTCATAGCGGTCGAGAAAACTCGTTGTAGCACCCATAGATTCGGCAAAGTCAGCACCGGCACAGAAGACCTTACTGCCGGCACCGGTGAGAACAATGGCGACTACTGCTGGGTCATCGTCATATTTCTTGAAGGCATCCAGGAGTTCGGTCATCATCGTTGGTGAAATCGCATTTCTTCGCTCCTCACGAGATAGGGTGATTGTGGTTACTTTGTCTTTTACCTCTGTTGTTATAGTTTGGTACATTTGCGGCCTCCTTACACTGGATAAACTCCATGCTTTCTGGGATGCCTGAGTATCTTCTTATCTTTGGTAAATTCGAGAGCTCTGATTAAGACCTTTCTGGTTTCCCTGGGGTCGATGACGTCATCTACTACGCCTAATCTGGCTGGCTTGTGAATGTCAAATTGAGGCCTTATGTCATCGGCAAGGCGCTCTACCATCTCCTGAGGGTTTTCAGCCTCTGCTAGCTGCTTTCTGGCGAAGATGGACACCATACCCTCAGGGCCCATAACCGATATCTCAGCCCCGGGGTAGGCGATCAGCAAATCGGGGTCAAAAGACCTGCCGCACATGGCATAGTACCCGGCACCGTAGGATTTTCTTACAATTATGGTGAATTTAGGGACGGTAGCTTCAGCAACGGTATGAATCATCTTGGCGCCATGCCTGATAATCCCCGATTTCTCTGCTTTAGACCCCACCATGAAGCCAGGGACATCAGAGAGGAAGAGAAGTGGGATATTGAAAGCATCGCAGAGCCAAATGAAGCGGGCAGCTTTGTCGGCGGCATCAATGTCGATGACCCCACCATAGAAGATGGGGTTATTGCCGATAATTCCTATTGAATAACCAGCTATCCTCCCGAATCCGACAATGATATTCCTTCCCCATTTTGGTTTGATTTCAAACAAATAACCGTCGTCAACTATATGTTTTATGAGGTCGTGCATATCAAAGGCTTCCCGAGGGCTGTCCGGGATAACATTCAGTATACCGTCAGGGATTAAAGCTTCAGGGTCTCCAGACCAATTCTTTCGAGGCGGTTTGTCATCGTAATTTTGGGGGAAGAAAGACAGATATGCTTTTATTGCTTTAATACATTCCTCGTCGCTAGCTACTTCAAGATCACCACAGCCGCTTATCTCACAGTGAACTTTAGAGCCCCCCAGTTCATCCTCGGTAAGTGTTTCTCGAATCACCATTTTAACCAAGGATGGTCCACCTAGACCCATAAAGCTAGTTCCTTTAACCATAGGCACGAAATCGGAAAGGCCCGGGATATAGGCGGTACCAGCATATCCTGGCCCCATCATGGCCGCAACCAGAGGTATTACGCCTGACATCAGAGATTCTTCTTTGAAGAGATAGCCAGAATCAGCAAACATTGGTATCATTTCACCAGAGAGGCCTCCGCCGCTTACTCTGGCACCTCCAGAATCTCCCAGCCATATCATTGGGATTCTCTGTTTTAGAGCGATTTCCCTTATACGGGACACCTTTCTTTCATTTGTTATGCCCATGGAGCCGCCCCTCACAGTAAAATCATAAGCTGCCACAGCTACATCTCTAACTCTGACCCCGTCATCCATCTTGCCATATCCGGTGATGACCCCGTCAGCTGGGACAAGCTCGCTCACACCAAATTCACCACCAAGCATACCAACTTCAACAAATGTCCCCTTTTCAATCAAGAGGTCAAGACGTTCCCGTGCGGTCAATTTCCCTCTGTCATGGTGTTTTTTGACGGCTTCCTCGCCGCCCATCTTATTGATTTCCTCGCGGAGGTCGTGAAGTTCTTTAACCTCCTTCTTCATCCTGTCACCCATTTTTCACCTCCAATAATTTTGATATGAAATGCGTATCATAGGTTCCTGACTTGAACATTGCAGAATCGAAAGCTTTCTTCAGAAAGGGGATGTTGTTCTTAATGCCAGTGATTTCATAATCCTCTAGAGCTTTTAACATTTTCATTATCGCTTCATCTCTATCTTTGCCCCAAACAACCAACTTAGCAATCAAAGGGTCGTAGAACTGGCTAATAGTGTCACCAGCTTTGTAGCCGGAGTCAACTCTTACACCATCACCTTGGGGTTCTACGTAAGAGAGCAGCTTGCCTGGAGAGGGGTAGAAATTCTCTGAGTCCTCGGCATAAATGCGGGCTTCAAGAGCCCACCCCTTCCACTTCAAGTCATCTTCTTTAATAGAAAGAGGCTGGTCTGATGCGATCCCGATTTGCTCTGCAACCAGGTCGAAACCTGTAATCATTTCTGTAATCGGGTGCTCCACTTGAAGCCTGGTATTTATCTCTAGAAAATAGAAGTTCCGATGTTTGTCAACCACAAACTCTACAGTGCCGGCATTACTGTAGCCAAGCTCTTGAGCCAGTCGCTTGGCTGCTTGCCTAAGCCCCAGTCTCAACTCAGGAGTGGCAAAAGGTGATGGTGACTCCTCGATTACTTTCTGATGTCTTCTTTGCACAGAGCATTCTCTTTCCGGGAAGGTGACCACGTTACCGTCGTTGTCCCCCAGGATTTGGATTTCTATATGATGAGGCGACTCAAGATACTTTTCGATGTAGACTCTGTTGTCGCCAAAGGCTAACATAGCCCGATTTGAGGCCTCATCGAAGGCTTCTGCTACCTCCTCCAGTTTTTCCACTTTTCTCATGCCTATCCCGCCACCACCGGCTGATGCTTTAAAAATGACAGGGAAAGAAAGCTTTGCTGCCCATTCTTTTGCCTCATCCACATTGCTTAATATTCCGCTCCCCGGTGGGATTGGTATGTCCAGAGTGGTAGCGATTTCTCGGGAGCGTGCCTTGTCCCCCATTTTATTGATGACATCAGAATTTGGTCCGATAAATATGAAGCCTTCGCTTTCACACCGCTGGGCGAATTCCCACCTTTCCGCTAAGAAGCCATATCCGGGATGAATAGCGCTTGCCTCTGCCCCTTTGGCTATTTCAATAATACTGTCGATATTAAGGTAGCTGTCTTTGGGTTTGGCGCCACTAACCCTTATCGCCTTATCTGCTTCTTTGACAAATAGAGCTGTCTCGTCTGCGTCCGAATATATGGCTATGGTCTCAATACCTAATTTTTTAGCGGTTCTGATTATCCGCCGCGCAATCTCTCCGCGGTTGACAATGAGTATAGATTTAAGCATGAGAGGAACCTTACACGAATGTGGCAAGTTGACATAGATAGTAGTCTAAAGTCTGACCTCTAAAAATAGCATTAGGAAGATTTGTCATCAGTTTTTACAAATTCAGCAGCACGCCAGGAAATAAGCATTTTGGAGATTTTCCCCGATTGATAAATATACCTTAGTTTTCTGAGAACTGTCAACATATCTGCCGCTGTATTCTAAATCGCATCTAAATATAATTTGCTATTCGAGGTATTGGGTGGCATAATTTATCTCGATTTACCAACTGCCGGTTGTCAGTTTGGACCTGACCGCTGGCTACATTTTTGGGTAAGCAGGTAATTGATGAAGAAACTACTCTCCGGAAACGAGGCCTTTGCCTTAGGGGCTTATCATGCTGGTGTCATGGTGGCAGCAGCCTATCCCGGGACGCCAAGCACTGAGATACTCGAATCAATAGCTCGCTTCGATGATATTTATGCCGAGTGGTCAACAAATGAGAAGGTGGCTATGGAGGTGGGTCTGGGAGCGGCCTATGCTGGTGTTCGAGCCCTGGTGTCTATGAAGCAGGTGGGGCTGAATGTGGCCAGCGACCCCTTTATGGCTGCCTCGATAACCGGCATTAATGGTGGGCTGGTGGTGATTGTGGCCGATGACCCGGGAGCATTTAGTACCCAGAACGAGCAGGACACACGCCATTATGCCAAACTGTCTAAGGTGCCCATGCTCGAGCCCAGCGACAGCCAGGAAGCCTATGACCTGATGGCGGTTGCCTTTGAGATCAGCGAGAAGTTTGATACGCCGGTGCTGGTGCGCTCCAGCACCCGCATTTCTCATTCTAAGTCGGTGGTAGTGACGAATCGGAGTCTGGTCACATCGGCGAAACAAGCAAGCTTCAAGCATGATGTAGAGAAGTACGTCATGCTGCCGGTCCATGTTCGACTCAGGCGTCCGTTGATAGAGGAACGCCTAGTCAGGCTAACGGCCTATGCCGAGACCTTTCCTCGCAATCATATATTTTGGGGCGAGCTTAAACTGGGTGTGGTGAGCAGTGGTGTTGCCTACCAGTACGCCAGAGAAGTTTTTCCAAACGCTTGCTTCCTTAAGCTCGGCATGACTTATCCTCTGCCGCAGAATTTGCTGCGCCAATTTGCCGAAGGTGTAGAAAGACTAATCGTTGTCGAAGAGCTCGACCCGTTTCTTGAGGAAAATATACTGGCCATGGGTATAAAAGTTGCCGGAAAGGAATTTATACCCAGAATAGGCGAGCTGAATACGGGCATTGTTGAGGAAGCGGGTCACCGTGCTGGATTGGTAGCAGAACCTTCGCGGAGGAAGATAGCTCTGCCTCAGGGGTTACCGGGACGCCCTCCCGTTCTGTGCGCTGGTTGTCCACATGCTGGCATATTCTTTGTTCTCAACACTGTAGGACAGCGGTCTAAGCTGCTGGATGCTAGAGGCAAGGCAGAAGAGGAAGGCAAATTGATTATCACCGGCGATATCGGTTGCTATACTCTGGCCACCTATCCCCCGCTCCGTGCTATGGATACTACCGCCTGCATGGGGGCTGGCATCGGTCAGGCTTTGGGAATGGAGAAGGCCGGCGTTGGCAGCAAGGTGGTAGCTGTTATCGGCGATTCCACGTTTCTACATTCCGGCATTACCGGCCTGGTGGACGCAGTGTACAACAAAGCGGGGGTGACGATTATAATCCTGGATAATGGTACTACTGCTATGACCGGCCATCAAGACCACCCAGGAACCGGCATTTCAGCGAAGGGTAAAAAGACTGAGGCGGTTGAACTGGAGAGACTGGTTAGGGGGGTTGGAGTTGACGACGTCAAAGTGGTAAATGCCTTTGATATGAAAGCTCTGAGGTCGGCGGTGAGAAGTTCTCTGGATAATACTGAGCTTTCTGTCATAATAGTCCGCGGGGCTTGCTCGGTACGGCTGCGGAAACGCTCCGGCCACAGAGCTGTTGATATGGATAAATGCGACGGTTGTGAGGTCTGCCTGAGAATCGGATGCCCGGCTATACAGAAGCTCGACGAACAGGTTTGCATAGATGCCACTCTGTGTGCTGGAGATGCCTGTACTATCTGTGAGCAGCTTTGCCCCAAGAAGGCGATAGGCCCGTTGACTGCTGTCGGAGAGTCGAAGTGAAAAAGCGAGATTTGCTTATGGTGGGCATGGGTGGGCAGGGTATAGTTTTGGCGAGCGACATATTGGGCGAGGTAGCTCTGGCTGCTGGATATGATGTCAAGAAAACAGATACGCTTGGCATGGCGCAACGAGGAGGCAGTGTGGTAAGTCATGTGCGGATAGCTGATAAGGTGTGGTCTCCTTTAATAAAAGAGGGCGAGGTTGACCTTCTGGTCGCTTTTGAGAAATTAGAGGCGGCTAGATGGAGCTACTACCTGCGTGAGGGCAGTGTGGCGATTGTCAATAATCAGTCAACGCCTCCACTGTCTGTAAGTTTGGGAACTCATCGCTATCCTGGCGATAAAGATATAGAGGACACTTTGAAGCGATGGGCAGGCCGCGTTTGTTTTGTTAACGGAACACATAAGGCTGAAAAGTTGGGGGATCTCAGGACGCTCAATATGCTTATGCTGGGCTGTGTGTCGTCCTTTCTGCCCATTGATGTTGATATTTGGAAAGATTGTATTTCTCAACGGCTATCACCGAATATCCTGAAAATGAACATGGCTGCCTTTGACCAAGGTAGGGAGGAGATGTCAAGTGCCAATCTCAGATAATGTCAGCAAACGTATGATGGAGGGGTCGTGGATACGGAGGATGTTTGAAGAAGGGGCGAATCTCAAAAAGCGCTACGGCGAGGAGAATGTTTTCGACCTTTCTATAGGCAATCCGGTCATGGAGCCGCCGCCTGAGTTGAACCAGGAATTGAAGAAGCTGATGAAAAAACCCATGCCCGGGATGCATAGATACATGGAGAACGCCGGTTATGCGGACACAAGGGCTGCCGTGGCGGTTCAGCTCTCACATGAAACCGGTATCAAATTCTGCGGAAATGACATTGTCATGACCTGCGGTGCTGCCGGAGGCATGAACGTGGTGCTGAAGACAATACTGAATCCCGGAGACGAGGTGATTGTGTTCGCTCCTTACTTTATGGAGTTTGGCAACTACATAGACAACCACGGTGGGGTTATCAGGGTTTTGCCTACAAATGAACACTTTATACCGAAGCTCGATGCTCTGGAAGCTGCCATTACGGCTAAAACAAAGGGTGTAATTATTAATTCTCCCAATAACCCAACCGGCGTTGTCTATAGCCAGGACTTTGTGCGCCAGCTTGGCGAACTGCTCCGTAGGAAAGAGGCGCAATACGGGACGCAGGTTTTTCTTATAAGCGACGAGGCATACCGGAAAATTATATATGACGGATTACCATACCCTCCCGTTTTCCATCATTATCGTCACAGTATAGTTGTAACCTCTCATTCTAAAGACCTGGCGCTCCCCGGTGAGCGTATCGGCTATATCGCCATACATCCGGATTGTAGCCAGCGTGAGGAGCTGGTGAATGGCTTCGTTTTCTGTAACCGGGTATTGGGATTTGTCAACGCACCTGCCTTGATGCAGCACTTGGTAAAGAACCTGCAGCATATCACTGTCTCGGTAGCCGATTATCAGAAGAAGAGGGATTTTTTATACGGCAATCTTGTTGACATGGGCTATTCGGTGGTAAAGCCACAGGGGGCTTTCTATATGTTTCCTAAGTCCCCGCTGAAGGACGACGTTGACTTTGTCAACGAATTGCGACAGTGGAATGTGTTGGTTGTGCCCGGTCGGGGCTTTGGCACGCCGGGATATTTTCGCATCTCGTACTGCGTTGGCGACAAAACCTTGAAAGGTTCGCTGGCCGGCTTCAAAAAAGCGGCTAAAAAATTTAAACTGTGTTAGGAAATCATGACAAAGAAAGATAAAGAAAACAGTCAGGCGAGTGCTGTTGATAAAGGCATTGCCTGTGACAGCCTGGCGGAATTAAAGGCGAAAGCAGGCCGAGAGCCCATTGCCTCCTTCCTGGATATGAGATTGTTGGAGTTATCTCAGGGCTATGCCAAAGTGTCGGCTAAGTTGAAGCCTGAATACCTTAACTTCAATAATCTGGTCTTCGGCGGCATCGTCATGGCGGTAGCCGACCAGGCTTTTGCCTACGGTACCAACTCGGTAATTACCCCTAACGTGGCCTCGCAGTTCAACATACATTTTGTCGCCAGCGCCGATGTAAAAGATGAGCTTATCGCCGAATGTCGTGTAGTCAGAGCCGGCAGGCGGGTCTGCATCTCGGAGATGACAGTGACCAACCAGGACGGCAAGCTCATAGCCAAAGCCACGGGTACAACTATCCCCCTGGTCTAGTGCTGCGCCTCTTACTGGCTGTCATTGCAAGCGAAGCGTGGCAATCGCAAGGAGCAAAATAAAAGGTAAAAAGTTAAAAATCAAAATGACAGATAAAAATGCAAAATTGTTATGGACACGCTTCTTTCATTGGAATTTGGATATTTGAATTTGTTTAGGATTTAGAAATTCGGATTTGGGATTTCTGGTTTCACCATCAGGGGGAAACACAGCAAGTTGACAAGCTTTTACGGTTGTTGCTATTATTTTAGGGATGAAGGTCGAAATGCATAACTTGGCTCGCAGCCATAGCTGGTATTTCTTCGGCTTTTGGTTTGGCACGCCTCGGCGCGGGTCTGGGATGGCATTGACCTAATAAAAAAGTAGTAGAACATCCGAAGCAAGAAAAGCCTCCCGCCCGCGGGAGGCTTTTTCTTTTTGGGAATTAGCATTAAATTCAAGGGGGTAAACAGCCATGATAGTTGAAATGAGGACAGGCGCTGCTCAGCAAGAGGTAGACGACGTAGTGCAGCGGGCTAAGAAGCTGGGGCTGGGTGTCCAGTTGAATCTGGGCACCAACAAGACGGTTGTAGCTCTGCTGGGGCCCAATACCGGCCAGTTGCCTATAGACACTTTTGCCGTTCTCCCCGGTGTGGAACGTGTTACCAGGATTATGAAACCCTACAAGCTCGCCGCTCGGGATTTCAAGTCGGAGGACACCGTAGTTTCTGTTAATGGGGTTAAAATCGGCGGTAAGCGCATCGTGGTCATGGCTGGCCCCTGTGCCGTCGAAGGCGAGAAGCAGCTCATGGCAGCCGCTATGGTGGTAAAGGAGGCTGGAGCCTGTATTCTGCGAGGTGGTGCCTATAAACCACGTACCTCACCTTTTGCATTTCAAGGCCTGGAGGAGCTCGGTCTGGACTTGTTGCGACAAACCAAGGCGCAGTTCGGCATGCCCGTGGTCACCGAGGTGGTGGCACCTCATGACGTCGCCAGGGTATCGCAGTATGCCGACATACTCCAGGTCGGGGCCAGGAATATGCAGAACTATGCTCTGCTCACCGAGATTGGCAAGAGCAAATGTCCTGTTCTCCTGAAACGAGGCTTATCGGCTACTGTCACCGAGTGGCTCACCGCCGCCGACTATCTATTAGCTGGTGGAAATGACCAGGTTATACTGTGCGAGAGGGGCATCAGGACATTCGAGGACAGCACCCGTTTCTCTCTGGATATCGGCTCGATCCCGGTAATCAAGAAATCCAGCCACCTGCCCTTAATTGTTGACCCCAGCCATGCTGCCGGTCACTACTCTTTAGTGCCGGCACTGGCCAAAGCAGCCATAGCCGCTGGGGCTGACGGTCTGCTCATCGAAGCCCATCCCAATCCCAAGGAGGCCCTGGTGGACGGTCTTCAATCTCTTACACCGTCAGACTTCGCCCGGTTGATGAAGGAGCTTAAGTCCATTGCCGAAGCAGTGGGAAGGTATATTTAGAGAAAAGCATAGTGATATGCGGAATTTTACTAGACTTAAATTGAATTAAATGGCAGAACCTGCAAACAAATTGATGAAATCTAGCCAACCAAGATGAGATAAAAAAGAGGTTCTGTTCGGTTCAGAACCTCTGTGATTTTCCTGAGTGGGACTCGAACCCACGACAACCCCCTTCGGCAAAGGGGTGCTCTAGCCACTGAGCTACCAGGGGACAAATTATTATATGTATTGTAGCAAAAATGCCCAAAAATTTCAAGTTTGAGACTACAAACTGTATGAGAAGACCTTCAAGATTCTGTTGAGTCCTGTTGATACAGTAATCTACAATAACTTGGCAGTTTTACCTTTTTCATGTTTGTGTTTAGGTGGTGCTTGGATGGGGGCTATCCAAGGTGGAATATCTGGCCTCTTATCGTTTAATAATTCCTCTATCATTAAAATTTGCATCCTTGGGTAATCTTTACCTAAAGGTGAATGATAGAATCCTTTTCCAATTGCTTCAACTTCCATAGGTCTGGTGGGTTTTTCTAATGTGAGAAATATGCCCATCTCTGCTTTTTCTCTGTCAATGACATGCCCCAAATCTCTAATATCTTTTACAGAGGTGCTGCCACCTTTGACCGATATTATTGCTTTTTTTACCTTATCTTTTTCGTCCATAAAATACAAATAGCCATCTATACCTGTATCAGCACCTTTTTTCTTATCCCCATAAGGTTGGCCACCTGCAAGTGATACTACCCACCATTGAAATTCAAATTTATTATTCTTTGCTAGTTCTTTTGCCCCCCCTAAGTCTTTAGGTTCACCAATGACTTTATATTTAATCCCAGGAAAGATTTTATCTAAACGCCATTTCATTATACCTATTGCTAAATGTGTTATATCAATACCAATCCATGTTCGGTTTAGTTTTTGTGCTGCTACCAATGCTGTGCCACAACCACAGAAGGGGTCAAGAATAATATTTCCTTCTTTTGAGCTTGCTCGGATAATTCTTTCCAATAGAGTTTCAGGTTTTTGTGTGGGGTAACCGAGTCGCTCTGCATCAGCAGCCTGCAAATTCGGTATATCTGTCCATAGAGATTGGATTGATACACCTTTTCCCTCGTCTAAATAATATTTACGATGTGGTACAGCTTTTGGACTCGGTTGTATCACCACTCCTTTATCTATTAATTCCTGCATTTTCTTTTGTGAATAACGCCAGTAGCGAGTTACACCCATAACTTCGTAACTAGGATTTCCTTTAGATGCACCACCGGGGCCAATCATACTTACTAAGCGATAACGACGCCCAGTTTCAGGTTCGGTATATCGATATGCTTTTGTCTTGTATTCTTCAGAATAGTCTACAAAAGGTTGATTGAAAATATAATTGTCTGTCTTTGTATAGAATAGTAATGAATCAATTGTTTGCCCCCATAATTTACTACCTTGCCCCACATTGCCTTTTACTGTTGTAGTGCGTTTCCACACAATTTCGTTACGGAAGTTTTTAGGATTAAATACGACATCCATCAGTAGTTTTAGATAATGGCTCGCTGTAGGGTCACAATGTAAATATATGGAACCTGAGTTTTTTAGTACCCGTCTTAACTCTATGAGCCTAATGCACATCATTACAAGATAAGCCATCATGTCATTCTGGTGAATAAAATTCCTGAAGGCTGTTATCAATTCTGCCGTATTTACAGGAGCATGCATTATTATTTCTTGAAATATTCGCTCTGATTCATTGCCCCAATGCCAAGTATCATCAAAAGCTGCTATTTGGGCCTGTGAAGGAGCTCCTGATGGTTCTTTAAACAAAACATTATAAGTTGCCTTGCTATTAAAAGGCGGGTCGAGATATATTAAATCTATTGAATTATCCGGAATATATTTGCGTAGGATTTCCAAATTATCGCCGTAGTAAAGAACATTGGTTTCCATTGACGTTACCCCCCCGCTTCTTGTTCTATTATATGCTTCGCGACCTCCAAGCTCAATACCTAAAGCGAGCAGAAATTCTTAGAGTTAGCCCCAATCAATAAACTGACCACGGGGGCACTTTGGCAACGGCCAAACACAAATATACAATGGCGTCTGATTCCATTTTCTATCGTGAGGTGTAACATGCTGCCAGAAGAGGTGACCAAATTCATCGGGAAAAGCACTGGCGTTGTGGTTTGCGAGGTGGAGAAGGGGGCTGTTAAGAAGTTCGCCGATGCCGTAGACGACCCGACTCCATTCTACTGGGACGAAAAATACGCCAGAAATTCGAAAAGTATATATGTTAAAATTTCGCCGATTATTCTTTTCCGGTATCTCTGCTCCAGTAGCTCTGAGTTTGCTTCAGCACGGTAACTGTGGGGTCCAGAAATAGTTCCCTGACTACTATCCTGACCTCCTCATGTGAGGCGATGTAGGCAGCGGCAGGTGGACTGACCTGGTAATAAAACTTGACAAGAGCCGTGCCAGGCTCGCTTTGCAGCAGGACCTTATCCCGGAATGCCCGCAGGGTGTCCAGCTCTTCAGCAGTGTGGCTGCCGTAAGCTGCCGTAGCGATAAAGCATTGCGGAATCTTTATCGTTATTTCGGGGAAACCACCCGAGTCATCTGTGTCATCTCCGATAATCTTAATTTTCTTTGAATAGGAGTCTTCCCCACCCCTGCCATCGTCCACCTCCAGGCGCATTACATGTCCGCCAGCCTGTGGTTTTTTCCATTTCCAGCTTGCTGAGTCTGTATATTCGTCCATAAGCTGTCCGTCGAGGTGCCAGGTGAATCCAAGCTTGTC